>ULMK01041458.1_pt1 | contig 69556 bp, 80 predicted proteins | sample 1951621 | NCBI WGS metagenome assembly ULMK01 (sample SAMEA4835547, study PRJEB28245) | human gut metagenome | biome: gut microbiome; material: fecal sample | place: Denmark | collected 2008
TTGTATATTATATTGCTAATAGAAATTGATTTTCTATTTTAGGTTAATTATAGTCTGAATAGTAGCAAAAATAAAGAGCCTAATTTCTACAATTAAACTCTCTATATAATATACATTTATATATTTTTAACCATCTGACATATAACATCAGCAGCTTTTTCAACACCAAAGCTATCACTATTTATACAAAGGTCATAATTTCTTTTATCTCCCCATTCATTTGATGTATAATGCTTGTAATGATTACTTCTTAATTTATTAATTTTACTAATTTGTTTTTTAGCATCTTTTTCATTGATATTAAATCTTTCAACAGCTCTTTTTATTTTGTTTTCCTCTGTGCTATATATAAATACATTAAATGTATTTTTCATATCTTTTAGAATAAAGTCAGCACATCTACCTATTATTACACATGAACCTTTACTTGCTATATTTTTTATAACTTTTTCCTCTTCGATAAATATTTCATCAGAATTATTAAGAGACGAATAATATATATTGTTTAACAATTCAAGGTTACTTCTTTTTTGTTCATGATTTTCAATATATTCTAGAGAAAGTCCTGTTTTATCTGCAATTTTTGTTAGAATTTGTTCATCATATAACTTTATTCCTAACTTTTCTGCTACAAGTTTACCAACATATCTTCCACCTGAGCCATATTCTCTTGAAATAGTAATAACAACATTGTCTGCTTTTTTATCTGCAGCTATTTCTTCATCACTATCAACTGATAAATTATTTTCTTTTACCTGTGATTTATTTAAATTTCTAATTTCAAATATTAATAATATTCCTGATACTAAAAAAGCTAACCCATCTGCTACTGGACCTGCATGTAAAACTCCCAAAACTCCAAACATATTTCCAAGAATTACCATACTTGGTACCAAGAAAAGTATTTGTCTAGAAAGTGAAATAAATGCACTTTTAACACTTTTACCAATTGCTTGAAAAAATATTCCAGATGGAATTTGAATTCCATTTACAATAACAAGCATTAGGTATATTCTAAATGCAAGGCATGCAAAGTTTTTATATAAATCTCCCTCGTTTCCAAATAACAAAATTAATTTATCTGGGATTGTTTGGAAAAGTATAAATGCAATTGTACTCACTGAAAGGCTTGTAATAAGTACATATTTTAAAGTTTGTTTTACTCTATCAAATTTTTTAGCTCCATAATTAAATCCAATAATTGGTTGAGCACCAGCAGCTATACCTATAATAAAACTATTTAAAATTTGACTTATTTTCATAACAATTCCAAGAACAGTTATTGGAATTTCTGATCCAAACTCAGACATGGCACCATATTTTTTTAACAAATTATTTTCAAATGCAATTACAACAACAATACTAATTTGAGTAATAAAGCTACTAATTCCAAGTTTTGATACCATAGATGCTACTTTAAAATTAAATTTAAAATCTTCTTTTATTAATTTTATTGATCTAAATTTTCTTATATAAAAAATATTTAAAACAAAAGTTACTATTTGACTTATAACAGTAGCAATAGCAGCACCTTTAACTCCCATTTTAAATAAAAATATGAAAACAGGATCAAGTATAATATTAAGAATTGCACCAATTAACATAGATTTCATTGCATATTTAGGATTACCATCTGCACGTATAATTGAATTTAATGTTGTACCTATCATCATAAATGGAAGACCTATTACAATAACGTATCCATAGCTAATCGCATATGGAAAAAATTCATCTGTACAACCAAATACATTAAGTAAAAATGGTAAAAAAACAAGTCCTAAAATACAGAAAATTATTGACACAAATATAGAAACTATAATACCATTTGCGACTCCTTTTTTTGCTTCATCTTTTCTATTTTCACCAAGTTTTAAACTTAGAAAAGCTGATGCACCATCACCAAACATTAATGAAAATGCAAGACATATCATTGTAAGTGGAAATACAACATTTGTAGCTCCATTACCTAAATACCCAACACCCCATCCTATAAATATTTGATCAACAATATTATATAATGAATTTACTACTAAAGATATAATGCAAGGTATTGAAAATTTTCTAATTAATTTACCTATTTTTTCTGTTCCAAGTATATTTTCTTTTTGCTCCATAATAACTCCTTTCACGCAGAAAAAACGCAATACTAACAAAGTATTGCATTTTTGCAACTTGATTATTATATCACAATTTTTTATTATAGTAAAGTTTTATCTTTTATTTTTTACTCTTTTATTTTTCTACTCTTTATTCTCTCATCATTTAATATATATTCAAATTCATCTATATTATTTTGTAAATGATTTAAAAGATTTTGGGGCAAAAATATATAATCTTTAAAATTATTTACATCTATCCAGAAAAATTCTAACTTATCTTTTTTTCTTTCTTCTATTGATTTAAATACTTCCTTTTGATACATTGATTCATCACAAAACTTCATTTCATGAACAATCAATATCTCATGATATTTTTTTCCTTTTACTTCAAAAAAATTTTCAACATAAGATGATGATTTAACATATTCTGTATCTGCTCCTATTTCTTCTAAAATTTCTCTTTTTAAAGCAGTTATGCTATCTTCGCCTGATTTAATTCTACCACCAATTAAAGTTACATGTTTTTTACTTTTTTCATGGTGGACCAATATTTTATTCTTGTTCTTTATTATTGCCCCTACTCTAAAATTAAATAAATTATCACCAATATCCAAACTTATATCCATATGATTCCTCCTAATAATATTTAGAATATTATACCATACAGTTATATATTCTTCTACATTTTTGAGTATTTTTCAAATATTTTTTCAACATCAATACTCTTGCAAAACTCATCTAATGATTTATCACAATACCAGTCATCAACTTTTATATTACCATACTTAAGTACACATATTTGTGCATCTTTAGATAAAAATAAATTATGTGATTCATTTGGACCTACTGCAATAACATCACCTATCTTAGCAACTTTTTTATTTACACATTTATCTTTTTTAGTTACCATTATTATTTTTCCAGACTGTACCACATAAACTTCATTACATAATTTATGGTAATGAGAGTTTTGCCACTCATAATTTTCACCGCTTTTTGTTACACTATATATAGTATTATCATCAATTTTAAATCTATATCTAAGTTCTGTATTAGGCATTTTTTCTACCGAGAACAAAACATTGTTTTTATTTAGTTTCATATCATCTGTCATAACTTTCATTTATCTCCCCATTCTAAAAAATAATTATATATTGTATAAATTACTTATTCAATATATTTTACATAGTTTCCTAAAACTTGACAAAAATATACAAATCTATTCCTTTTTATTTTTTAATTTAAAAAATATAATCTTAGGTTTTATAATTTTTATATACAAATATGCTAGCACACATATTATTAAGAAAATAATAATAGGAAGTTTAAACATGTTAAATATACTTGCTATTTTAGTATAATTATTTCCTAAATAATACCCTGAAAGTACAAAAATTAATGTCCAAGGAATACTTCCAAGTGTAGTATATATAACAAATTTTTTAAAATTTAATTTAGATATTCCAATTGGAAGAGAAATAAAAGTTCTAACTATTGGAAAAAATCTACAGATAAAAGCTGCTCTCATTCCATATTTTTCAAACCATTTATCAGATTTATCTATATCTTTTTGCTTCATAAAGAAAAATTTACCATACTTTATTATAAACTTCCTTCCGCCATAATATCCCATAACATATATAACAATTGCACAAAAAACACTTCCTATAAGTCCTATAATAAAAGCTCCTAAAAGTGAAAATTTTCCACTACTTGCAAGGATTCCTCCTGTTGCAAGAATTAATTCACTAGGAATTATAATAATAACTGCTTCTAATACCATAGCAATAAACATTCCAAAGTATCCAAAACTTCCAATCAAATTAACTATATATTCTTCCATTTCATACCTCTTTATATATTATAATTACTTTATATTTAATTTATTCTTTTTAGTAACATAATATACAAGCATAAAAAATATACTAAAACTAGATAGGAGATGATGAATGCTATGTATCTAACTATTGATAAAAAACATATTATATTAAGTTTAGTAATATGCACTATACTTGCATGTTCTATTGGATTTGTATATAACAATGTATTTGCTGCTAAAGGAAATTGGGGCCTTAGTTTTAAGGAAAATGGAAAAATTCCAGATGGAAATGCTACTTCTGATTTTTTAAAGCAATATAATTCATATTATATTGGTGATACAACACAGAAAAAAGTTTATCTAACATTTGATGCTGGATATGAAAATGGATATATGCCTCAAATATTAGATGCATTAAAGAAAAATAACGTTAAAGCTACTTTTTTTGTGGTTAGCACCTTTATGAAGACAAATCCCGAACTTGTAAAACGTATGGTTGATGAAGGCCATATTGTGGGAAATCACACAATGACTCATCCAAACATGTCAAAAATGTCTACTATGGAGGATTTTAAATCAGAAATTGAACCAATGGAAGAAATGTACAAAGAAATTACAGGAAAAGATATGAAAAAATTTTATAGACCTCCTCAAGGTGTATATAGTGAATTAAATTTAAAAATGGCACATGAACTTGGTTATAAAACAATTTTTTGGAGTCTTGCCTATGTTGACTGGTACCAAGATAAGCAACCTTCTAAAGAAGAAGCTTTTAATAAATTAATTCCTCGTCTTCATAATGGAGCTATTATACTGTTACATAGCACATCAAAAACAAATGCTGAAATTCTAGATGAATTAATACAAAAAATTAAGCAAGAAGGATATGAATTTTCAGATTTGGAAGAACTTACAGGTACAAATAACTAACATAATATAAAAAGGATATAACAAAATTTAATGTTTAAGTTATATCCTTCTTTTTTATATTATATATATATATCAATTTTAGATATTTATTATGATATAATAATTTCGTATACATCTTTTATACAAATATATCTATAGTTTATTATAGATTTATAAAATGCTTTTCTAATATTAGATATGCCTTCAATTTCATCTATAAATTTATTTATTTCATTAATTTTTATATCTAAAAATATTTCTTTTATAGCATCATTACACTCTTTATTTTTCATTTTTTTTATATAATTTATATAGTTAATTCTTTTTCCATTTTCCCTTAAACAAGAATAACAATTTATTGCTAAATTCTTTATTGCAATTTCATCTAATTTCTCTATTTCTGTATCTTCTAAAAGTGGATTTAAACACGATCCACAATCATAAATAGGTGAAAACTCTATTTTTTGTGTTTTGACGTTTATCAAAAATCCCCAATTTCCATTATGCCTATCTGTATTTCCTATTAAAGCATCAATTATGAACATTTTCCAAAACATTTTTGATGTATCAGAGCAAATCATTTTATTTGTTTTGATAACTTCCATTATATCTTCCACTTCTGTACCTATTTTTTTATCAGGATTAGAACTTAAAGCTATACTTTCAAACTCATATAATTCATTTTCTTCATCTGTAAAATCTTCACACGCACAAACTATTTTATCATTTCCATTATATTTATACTTTCCTAAAATTGTATTTTGTACCTTAAAGCCAACAATTCTAAATATATTACTTCCAACATATTCAGAATATGCATTATTTATATATGATATATTTTTATTTTTTTCTCTAATTGGATCTGGGAATTTAACTAAATACCTTTTACTATCATATATTAAAGTTTTCTTTTTTTCAGATCCTTTATATTTATTAAATTCTTCTATAGCATTAGTAAAATCAATCATATTCTCCTCCATATTTCTAATATATTATTTCAACATTTGACTGTTTCAAATAATTTGCAAACTGATTAATAGTCATACTCCTATTTGCATAAATTCTTGGAATTCTATATAAGTCATGTTTCTTTGAATTATATACTCCACCCGTCATAGCTAAACCATATTTGTATATTTCTTTTGCTTTATTTACAATTGTATCGTTATATTTTCCAATTGGATAGCATATTGTATCAACATTAATGTTATATGTACTATCCAAATATTTTTTTGATTCAACTAATTCCTTTTCCATCTCTTCTAAAGAAAGTGATGTAAGCTCTCTATGAGATAAAGTGTGTGTTTGAACTGAAACAAGTCCACTATCAACCATTTCTTTAATTTGATCTGTTGTTAAATAGTTTGGTCCATTTACATAGTTGCATATTATATATATACTAGCCTTCTGATTATATTTCTTTAGCAATGGATATGCATTGTTATAAAAATAAACAAAACAATCATCAAATGTAAGTGCCACGGGTTTAGTATAATTTGATAAATCTTCTATTTCATTTACAAATACAGTTTGGTATCCATTATCAACTATATATTTTAATTGCTCTTCAAGTGTGGAAGGTTTTACAAAATTTTCAGTATCTAAATTATCTCCATAATCATCTAAAATAAAATGATACATAAATATTGGCAGAGAAACATTAAGCTCTTTATATATCTTTTTTTCATTTTGAGCTTTAGATATATTTTCAATGTTAACACTATTATCTCTTGATTCATCGTTTACAAAGTCTTGCTTCTTTTTATTCTTTTGAACTACAAATAAACATAACATACATAAAGCTGTTATTAAAGTAACTATAACAATAATTGCTATCATTTTCTTTTTATTTAAATTTACCTTATTTTCCATATCATAATACCTCTTTTAATATAAATAAATTATAACAATTAATATAAAATATATCAAGATTTTATTCAATCTTTTACATATATCTTCAATTTATCTTGATTTTTAAAATATATTAATATATAATTATTTCCGAAAAAAGGTGATAATATGTTACAAAAAGTTGTTGGAAAAATGAGAAAAGCAATAGAAGATTATAACATGATTGAAGATGGTGACAAAATTGCAGTTGGACTTTCAGGTGGAAAAGATAGTATAACTTTACTTAATGCTTTAAATAATTTAAGAAGGTATTATAGTAAACATTTTGACATTATTGCTATAACAATTCACCCCGGTGGTGAAAATTTTAACACAGATAATTTAAAAAAGATGTGTGATGAACTTGGTATTGAGTATATTGTATATATGTCAAATATATTTGAAGTTGTTTTTGATATTAGAAAAGAAAAAAGTCCATGTTCATTATGTGCAAACCTTAGACGTGGAATGTTAAATAGTCTTGCCATAGAACATGGTTGTAATAAAATTGCTTTAGGACATCACATGGATGATGTAATAGAAACTGCAATAATGAATTTATTTTTAAACGGAAATTTTAATACATTCGCACCTGTTACATATCTTAGTCGTAGTGATGTAAAAACAATCAGACCTCTAATATATGTTTCAGAAAAAGAGCTTCGTGCTACTGCAAGAGAAAATAACTATCCTGTTATGCAAAAATGCTGTCCTAAAGATGGCTTTACTAAAAGAGAATATGTTAAAAATTTAATTGCTGATACTCAAAAAGAGATGCATGATATAAAGAAAAATATATTTGGTGCAATAAAAAGATCCAATATTAAGGGATGGAATAAAGAAATTTAATAAAAATCAAAAAAGTACTTGACATAATATATTTTGTATGCTATAATATGGATGTAGGCAGAAACAAATATATTCAAAATTTTGAATATTAAATTAACTTTATTTTAAAGGAGTGTTATAATATATGATTGTATCAAGTTTATCAAATACAATTTGATCAGGTTTCAACGTTTTTTGTTAAGGAGTACATAACAATAAAAATCTATTCAACCGGTTCAAAGGAGGGCTATAATATATGATTGTATCAAGATTTTCAAATACAATTTGATCATTTTTCGGCGTTTTTTGTTAAGGAGTACCTAACTATGACCTATTCAACCGGCTTTACTTAGACCAATCCATATCTTTAAATATTTAATAAGTAGAGGTAAAAATTACTATTAAATATTATTCAGATTTAATTAAAGACCAAAAAAGTCACGTGTAAAAACACGTGGCTTTTTATTTTGCATATAATTATTTATCATCAAAAAATTTATTTGCACCGTTTCTCTTCTTTGGAGATTCATCATCTAAATTTTCGTTTGCTTTTCTTTTCTTTTTATTTTGTTTGAACTCTTTATCTAGTCTCATTCTCTTATTTCTTTTAACACCATCATTTAAAATATTGTCTTTAGTTTCTTTATTGCCTTTTGTATCTTTTTTACTATTTTGATTTTTATACAAATATACAATTTCAATAAATTGAACTAGAATTACAATATACATAAGACATACTAGCCAGTTATTTTTTATCTTCTTAAACAGTTTATTAAAAAAATTGTCATCATTATCTGTATCTTGTAAAGCATTTATTTCTTCAATATTATTTTCTTCGACTATATTTGAATCCTTTTTTACAGTTATAACATATTCTTTAGTAGTTGTTCCATCTTCAGATGTAACCTTAACAATAATCTTGTTATCACCTTCTGATAGTTTATCGTTACCTGTAATATCAATCTTTACATTTTCATTTTCACCAAATGCAAGTATTTTTAAAGTTTCTACACTTTTTCCAACTGTTCCACAATCATATTCAAAAACTTCTTTGGAAAACTCTGGGGATAATATTGCATTCTCAACAATCAAATTTTGTAAATATGAATTTGATTTATTTGCATCCCCTGTCTTAGTTACTGTTATAGTATATACTTTCTTAGTTCCATCTTGTGCTGTTACAGTGATATATACTTTATTGTCACCATTTTTTAAACCTGTATTACCTGATATAGCTACTTTCGATTTTGAATCTTCTGCTACAGCTGTAACCTTTAAATCATTTACATTTTCTCCAACTGTAACTGCATAACTTGTTTTATTTTTATTAAAGTTAGGAGTTAATCCTTCTTGATTTATTTGTAACTTTGATAAATATGCATTGCTGCTTTTGGTAGAAGTTGTACTAGATGAAGTACTTTTAGTAACTGTTTTTATAGCAGAATTTGAATTAGTATTATTACTTGGAGTTGTAGGAGTAGGTGCTGGTGTTGGTGTTGGTTGTACAATTTGAATACTTTTACTTCCACGAATAACACCCAAATTATTTCCATTACTATCTGAAGTTCCATCATCACTTACAGCAGTAATAGTAGTTGTTCCACTGCTTCCTACTGTAACTGGAACTGTAACAGTATTATTCTCTACCCATATACTTTTATTTCCATAACCATTTGACACTGTAACATTTACTTTACCAGTAAAACTTCCCCCAACTGAAACATTAACCGTATTGCCAGGTGAAGCACTTGAAGCACCCGAAACGGCAATAGAACTTGCATAAATATTACCCATTAAAAATATGCATAAACTAATAAAACAAGATAAACTTATTTTAATAAAATTTTTCTTCATAATCAATCCTCTCTTTATTATTGTGAAATATCACCTGTACCCATTATATAATTTTTGATTTTAACGTAATCTGTTGCATAAATTTTCCCATCATGATTTACATCTGCAGCTTCAAGACAAGCACCTTTTATTTTTTCAACATCCATTATATGGTTCTTTATTTTAACATAATCTGTTGCATAAATTTTTCCATCACCATTCACATCACCATAAATTATAACTGTGAAAGTTTGTATTTCTTCTCTTGAATCCTTTGATACCAAACTAATTGTAGTACCTGTACCAATTAAATCATCATCTGATATTACTTTTCCATTTATGTTTTTAATTACCACATCAAATTTATCTTTATTGTATTCAATCTTATCAAAAATACTTGAAGTTTTCGTATTAGGTTCTATTTTACTTACATATCCATTATCTTCATTTACTTTTAAAGTTTCATCAAAAGTTATAAAATCTGAATCTGAAATATTTATAACATTAATTTCTGCTTTTACAGATTTGTTTTGATCCTTAGTTGTGAATGTTACATTTGTTTTTCCTTCATTTACACCTACTATAACATTATTTTCTATTTTAACAATATTTTCATCATCACTTGATATAGTATATTCTTTGTTAGTTGCATATTCAGGTTTTATAACTGGATTTATTGTAAGTTTCTTTCCCTTAATTACAGTATAACTATTTTTTTGTAATTCTATGCTTTCAACTCTAGCCGTAACAGTTATTTTACATGATGCAGAAATTCCTGTATCTTTGGATTTTACTGTTATATTAGCTGTACCTGTTTTTTTAGCTATAACTTTACCATTATCAACACTTACAACATCTGAATTACTGCTAATCCATTCAACTTCTTTATTTGTTGCGTCATCAGGACCTATAGTATAATTTAAAGTACTTTCATCACCAACATTTAAGTTAACTGCACTTTCTGATATCGATATTTCCGTTACTTTCTTAACTACTTTTACATTACAAGTTGCAGAAACTCCTGTATCCTTTGATTTTACAGTAATCTTTGCGTCACCTTTATTTTTAGCTACAATCTTACCATTTTCAACAGTAGCAACATCTGAATTATTACTAGACCATTCTACTTCTTTATTTGTTGCATTATTTGGTGTTATTGTTGATGTTAAGGTATACGTATCTCCTATTTTTAATTCTAAATTATTTTTATCAAGACTAATTCCCGTTACTTTAACATTTTTTGGAACTTCTTTAGTATAATCTCTAAATACATACCCCTCTATTCCATTGTCTAATCTTACCTTATCCCATTGTGTATTTACACTTTTAGCAATCCTAGTCATTTCATTTCCTTCATCTAGTTTTGCTACAATAGAATAATCTGTTCCTGGACCTGAACGAATATACAATTTGTATGGTGCTACATCGTATGCACATATTCTCGTATTATCATCTATATATGTTATCTCAGATTCACCTGGGTATGGCGTAGGATATTCAGGCATATTTTCAAATACTGGGACATGAAATTCAAGTGAACTATCTAACATTCCCATTTTTTGATATGCATTATATGTACTGTATGATTCATTAGTTGGAGCAATAATATTTGCCATATACTGGTATGCATATAGTGCAACAGCATTTCCATACGGATTATTTACATCAAATTTTTGAAAATACGTTGTATCTTGTCCCCATTTAATCCAACTATTTCTTAATATATCTGTTCCACCATTTATTGCTGATACTGGATCTGTCCATCCTTTTCCTGCTGCGTATGTTAAACCATTAGTTATTGCATTTGGTGGTGTAGCCCCTATATTAAAATAGTTATATGGAACAATTCCATTTACAACTGTAGAGCCATTAATAGATCTATTTGAAGTTATAGCTCCACTTGTTTCCTGTTTTATTCTTGAAGCAATATGTATAGCACTTACATTATATTTTTTTGCTGCTTGAAGTATAATATTTGAATAGGTTTGTCCCATATTTACCATAGATCCTAATCTTTGATATTCTGATCTATTATACATTGATGTTCCATATAAAACTTTTTCGATAGAATTAATACTATCCATAGATGAACTATAACTTAAAGTTTGAAACTGGAATACTTCCTTCTCATTTAAATGCCCTCTAGGATCCAACATATATTTAACTGCTTCCTTAGAAGCTATTACAAAATTTCCATCTTTATAATAATTTTGTCCATCTTTTTTCCATACAGCATCATAGCTATCAGGAACTAAACTTATTCCCTCATTTACGTCATAACTTTCATGTGTTACTGCTTGGTTCCAATCAAGCCCTGTATATACAGCTTTAAAAACCCAATTTGGATGTGCACTTTTTAATGCATCAATATATGGTTTATAACTATTTGGAAAATTATCACTCATATATGATTTTGGAAGATTTGTTTTAATACTAGCTTGTACATTATTTATTCCTGAAAATCCAGTTAATAATGTTGAAAAACTAATCATACCGGCAGCGAACATTCCCAAAGCTTTTTTTCTTATATTATTTTCATACATCATGTTTTTTACTTTTTTGTACCATTTTTGATACAATCCCCCCTTATACTTCAAATTATAACATAAATACAAACTTTGTAAAAGTATTTTTATAAAAATAGAAAAAATTTACAAAAATGCAGATACAAAATGTACCTGCATACAATATATTATTTTTGCCATTTTAACATTGGATATCCGTTATTTTTCCCTGAATTATCCTTTACATATTCACTTCCAAGCATATTTAAAAAATTATCTGATTTCATAAATTCTTCTGTAAGTATTGTTCCATCATCCAAAGTTTCATTTAAATAATATGAATTTTCAACTTCTCCTGTATTATCATAAAACAGCTCACAACCTTGATATTTCTTTTTTAAGTAACATTTACCAATATTATATGAATTTGATATTTTTCCAATAAAGATATTCCCTTTTTTTTCATATGTTTTTTAACCTCTCTTATAATATTATATATATTATATATAAATTAAGAAAAATAAACAAGACATTTATATAATTTGTTTGACATATAAATAACACAGTAGTATAATAGTTGCCAAATAATGTTACAATATAAATTAAATTTAATTTATTAAAGATTTAACAAACATAATGTTTTTAATAATATGTATTTTACATCCATAATATTTGACTTTTTTTTGTTAATATATTAAAATAATTTTAAATTTAATTTTACTTTTAAGGAGGTTAGATTTTAGTAACATTAAATAGCGCATGAACATACCTTTCGTATGTGACGAGGATGATAGTTATCGAATATTCAGCGGATACTATCACGGTGATTTAGCATCGATATATATAGTACAAAAAGTAAAATCTTTAATTACTACAAAAACTATATAATCTAAATATTTTATAGAACATTGAAAATAATATATTATGGAGGTAATTATATGTGTGGAATAATTGGATATAACGGTTCTGCAAAAAATGCAAAGGAGGCAATTATTGCAGGACTTAAAAACTTAGAATATAGAGGTTATGATTCAGCAGGCATTGCACTTGTTGAAAACAAAAAAGTGGATTTGTATAAATCTCAAGGTAAAATCTCAAAACTTGAAGATTCCTTAAAGGATATTAATACCAATTCAAATATTGGAATTGGTCATACAAGGTGGGCAACTCATGGTATTCCAAATGAAATTAATGCTCATCCTCATAAAGTGGGAAAAGTTACTTTAGTTCATAATGGAATTATTGAAAATTATGCCATTTTAAAAAATGAACTGATTTCAAAAGGAGTAACTTTCAAAACTCAGACAGATAGTGAAGTTGCTTGTGCATATATTAACTATATGTATGAAAAAGAACTTGAAAATAATTCAAAAACTCCAGAACTTACAGCTATCATTAAAGCATGTAAAGATTTTAGAGGTTCATATGCCTTTGGAGTTATTTTCGATAATGATACAAGTTCAATTTATGCTACAAGAAAAGACAGCCCTTTAATAATTGGAGTAGGAGAAAACGAAAACTTTATTGCCTCAGATGTATCAGCAATTCTTGATTATACAAAAGAGTATATCTTGCTTGAAGAGGGAGAATTTGCAAAAATTACTAACACTTCTATAGATATATTTGATAGTAATCTTAAAAAAATAACTAAAGGAATCAATACTGCAACATGGAGTGCAAATAAATACAAAAAAAATGGTTATGACCACTTTATGTTAAAGGAAATTAATGAGCAACCCAAAGTTTTATCAGATATATTTAAAAGATATATGAAAGATGATACATTAGGAATAAGTTTAAACTTTGGAGACTACGATAAAATACATATTGTAGCATGTGGTAGTGCAATGCACGCAGGTTTAGTTGGAAAGTATTTATTTGAAAACTATGCTGATGTTGATGTAACTGTAGAAATTGCATCAGAATATAGGTACAAGAATATGAGAATAACTCCAAAAACTTTAGTTATTTTAATTTCACAATCAGGTGAAACTGCAGATACTCTTGCAGCCTTAAGAATTGCAAAGCAAAAAAGCGCTACAACACTTTCTATTGTAAATGCTGTTGGTTCCACAATTGCAAGAGAAGCTGATATTAATATATACACATATGCAGGTCCAGAAATTGCTGTTGCAACTACAAAAGGTTATACTTCACAGGTTGCAATTTTATCTCTTCTTTGTATAAATGCAATGAAGCAAAAAAATATCTTAGATTCTGGCTTTTTCTCAAAAATTTGTGATGAATTTAGTAACATTTCAAATTTGATTACAGAAGTTATTAATCAAAATGATAAATACAAAGAAATTGCTAAATGCCTTTATAAAAGAAATGATATATTCTTCATAGGAAGAGGTATTGATTACTCTTTATGTATGGAGGGTTCTCTTAAATTAAAAGAAATTTCATACATTCATAGTGAAGCTTACGGTGCTGGTGAATTAAAACATGGTACTATCTCTCTTATTGAAGATGGAACACCTGTAATTGCAATTGCAACAAATGATACTCTTTATGAAAAAACAGTAAGTAATATTAAAGAGACAAAAGCTAGAGGTTCTTTTTCAATATTTATCACAACATCAGATGAATGTTCAAAGGACTTTGCTGATATCACTTTAAAGTTACAAAAGCTTTCAGAATTTGTTGAGCCATTACTTATTGTTACAGCACTTCAGTTAATTGCTTATGAAACAGCAAAACTTAAAGGTTGTGACATTGATAAACCAAAGAACTTAGCAAAATCTGTAACTGTTGAATAATCTAATTTTAATACTACTACAAAATCCAGGAGAAAAATTCTCCTGGATTATTTTATATCCTCAATTAAGTAACTATTTCCTTTTCTTTGTATTTTGTATACACCTTTCTTCATTTTATCTTTGCTAATTTCTCCTGATGAAATTTTACTATTTAAAAATTCATTTTGAGTATTCTCATCATCCATTTTTTCATCATTTATAACTAAAGCTTTGTTCTTTTTAGTGTCATCATAGTATATTGTATGAGTTGAATTAGTATTTTCTTCCATAGTTTCAACAGTATTACAGTTAACATATAATCTATATGTATAAACTGTTATATTATCTCCTGTCTCTTCTATTTTATATGGTATATCTTTTATATAATTAAATTCTACAAAACCAGTTGGAAGTATAATATAATTTCCTTCTTTACTGTCATAAGATCCAGATAAAAATACTTCTTGATGTTTTAAATTTGATGTATTAGTAAATAATTTCTTTGCAACACTTTCTAAATCATCTTTTGTAACATAATCTCCCACATATTCTTCAGATTTTCTTCTTAATGATAAATACTCATCATCTGTAACAATTTTTGCAAAAGTAAACATTATTTTCGCTCTATCATCTAGTCCACTAGCTTCTACTTCTTTAAAAAAGCTATCTGAATATATATTAGGAATATATATTAAATCTTGTATGATATTTCCTATTTTACTACTTAATACAACATTTTCAGTCTGGCTATTTTCTACATTTTCTTTGACGTTTTGTTCACTATCATTTTTACCTTGCTCTATATTATTTTCAATTTTTTCATCTTTTTTACTAGAATTTTGATTTAAAATAATCACCGCAAGAAAAAATATAACAGCCGCAGCGACTATAACTGAAATTACTATACCAACCTTTTTATTCATAAATATCCCCCTAAATTTAAATTCCACCTATCATAGCATCTGAATATACATCTGCAAAAAGTCTAATTTGTGATATATCCTTAAGTTCAAAACTAAATACCTTTTTTATATCAGCCTTCATTATATATTCTATTGCAATAAGAGTAGCTTTATTAATTTTTATATATCTTCTTTTATCCTTATTATTTATACAATTATTACATAAGAAATTATTTCCTACATAATCATAATATATTTCATCAATACTATTTAATGCTTGTCCACATAAATAACATTTTTCTATACGTGGCATAAAACCTAAAAGGCAAAATAATTTTATTTTAAATATAGCTATAACTAAATCTATATCCTTAATATTTTTTCCTAAGATATACATTGTATTTAAAAAAAGTTTTAATATATATGAAGTATCTTCATTTTCATCTGTTACTTTTATTAAAAGCCTTGTAAGTTCGAATGAAATTTCAAGTTTATCCAAATCTATTCTTATGTTATAAAAAGTGTCAATTACATTTGCAGAATTAATATAATAAAAATTCCTTGATTTATACAAAACAAATTCGTTATACACTAGATATTGTGCATTTGCAAGAATTGGACTATTTGTTTTTTTTGCTCCTTTTGCAATACACGAAACCTTTCCTAATGTGTCTGTAAGTATCGTTATTATTTTATCATTATCTTTATATTGTACCTCTTTAATTACTATCCCTTTTACCTTTATCAAGTTCATCTAAAATAATCCCTTCATCATTTATTAATCCAATATTTTGATTGTTAATTTCACATATTTTTTTATATTCAATATAACTTTCTAAATTTCCTGTTTTACAAAAATTCTCCCATGCCAAATCTTCATACATAAAATCACCTTCTACTCATATTTTATGTAATTATTAACTTCATATACTAAAAATTATATACTTATTTGTCTAATTTTGTAACTATATTTTTGATTTCAAATCTCCTAAAAAATTATCATTTTCTTGCCAATTTTCTCTTACCTTAACCCAAATTTTAAGATTAATTTTAGCATCAAGATTATTTTCTAAATCTTTTTTTGCCTCTCTTGTTATCTTCTTTAACATAGTTCCATCTTTTCCAATTACAATTCCTTTATGAGATTTCTTTTTACAAATTAAATTTACATCAATATTATATACATACTTTCCATCTTCTCTCATATTTTCTTTAAAATTTTCAACCTCAACCTTAATTCCATGAGGAACTTCTTCATCTAAATTATTTAAAGCCTTTTCCCTAATTGTTTCTTCAACAATTTCTCTTTCTGTAATATCTGTAATTTCATCTTCCGGATAAATAATATCTCCTGGCTTTAAATATTTTTCTATACATGAAATTAAAATATCAAGTCCATCATTTTTATATACAGAAATAGGAATAATATCACAAAAACTTGCTCCTATACTGGCAAAAAATTTATTGTATTCATCCATTATACTAAGAAGTCTTGCTTTATCAACTTTATCTATTTTATTTATACAAAGAATTACTTTTGTATTTAAACTTCCTATATTTTTCATTATATTTTCATTTGCAAAATCTATTTTAGGCCTTGTTGCATCAACTAAATATACAATAACATCAACATTATTTATAGCTGTATTTACACTTTGCATCATATATTTTCCCATTTTGTGCTTAGGTGTATGTACTCCAGGAGTATCAATAAATACAATTTGTGACGTTTTACTTGTAACTATTCCTTTTATATTAAATCTTGTAGTTTGAGGTTTTGGTGTTGTAATTGCTACCTTAAACCCAACTAGTTTATTTACAAGTGTAGACTTTCCTGCATTAGGTTTTCCAACTACACTAACATATCCACTTTTAAACATTTTCCCCTCCAAATTATCAATATTATATCATTTAAAACTATTATTGTAAATACATTCAAGAAATTAAAAAATATGTTTGAAAATAATATACACAAGTATTATTGTTGCAAAATTACAGAAATTTTTAGAAAATATTGATACTCTTAAAAAATACATATTGTTATTAAATTTTTATTTAAAGTATTAAAAAACACACTTTATCAATAAAAAATATTTAGAACTTAACTACATATACTATTTCATTATCTGCATATAATAAATAAAAATATATGCAGATAAACATTGACTATATGCATATAAAATGATAAAATATATGCAGATAATAAAAAATACACATAAAAATATTCAGAAAGGAGGAGTTATAATGAAAAAATTTGATTATTCATTTTTAGATAACGGATTATTACCAGCAAGTTTAATAAATATAACAAGTACAATTTATTCATTAAAAACAGGCGCAAATATTAGAAAATATGAATATGAGAGAATATTTACTGAGTTAGAAAAAATAGCAATAGTACAATCAGTAAAAAGTTCAAATGCCATAGAAGGAATAGTAACTAGTGATGAACGTATTGAAAAAATAGTAAATCAAAATAGTAAGCCATTAAATCATAACGAAAGTGAAATTGCAGGATACAGAGATGCATTAAATGAAATACATTCGCATTATGAAGAGATAGAAATTAGCGAAAATACAATATTAAAATTACACGAAATAATGATGAATTATACAGGCAGTGAAGATGCAGGTCGCTATAAAATTAATCAAAACTATATAATTGAAGAAGATAAACTAGGAAACAGAAAAATGAGATTTAAGCCATTAGACGCAAAGGAAACACCAGAGGCAATGAAACAATTAATATTAGCTTACCAAGATGCTCGTAATAACTCTAATATTAATCAATTATTATTAATACCATGTGTTATCCTTGATTTCTTATGTATACATCCATTTAGAGATGGAAATGGAAGAATGTCAAGATTATTAACCTTATTATTATTATATAAAAATGGTTTTGATGTAGGTAAATATGTTTCATTTGAAGAACAAATAAATAATAGTAAAGGAAATTATTATGAGGCATTAAGATTATCTTCTATTAATTGGTTAGAAAATAAACATAGTTATATTCCTTTTATTGAAAACTTTTTATCTACTCTCTATATATGTTATAAAGAACTAGATAAAAGATTTAGTGTTGTAAATAGTAATAAAATCACAAAAAAAGCAAGAATTGAAGCTACAATATTAAATAATTTAACACCAATATCTAAATCAGAAATATGTAGTATATTGCCAGATGTAAGTGCAACAACTGTAGAAGTTGTTTTAGCTTCAATGGTTAAAGATGGCACAATAATTAAAATTGGAAATGGAAGAAATACAAAATATATAAAAAATAATGTTTGATAATAAATTTTGAACAAAGTGACTTCGTCACTTTTGTTCTAAAAGATATACAAAAACTTTATAAAAATTATTAATTTAGCAAGGAGTACAAAAATGATGCAGAAAATTCTGCATCATTTAATTTAAAAAACAAATTGTATTATTTTCAACCTTAATATATCTTTTGATAATGCGAGTTCTTCATTAAGATTAATTTTTCCCAAATTATTATAAGTCATAAAAAGACTTAAATCACTTATGAATTCATTTACAGCATCAACATATGTCATTCCGTTATACAATGATAAAATATCATTAGTATTAAATTCTACTTCATAATATGCATTACCACTCTTGTTTACTTTAGTTAATACATGTGTATGAGTTTGCAAAAGATCAGGCCATAGCCTTTCACTTAAGTACTGAAAAGTAGATACATTTATACCATAACTTCCTATATAACAATTTAGAGCTATTTTAGTTGAAGTATCATCCAACAAAAAAATATCCACCTTAACATTTGGCATATATTTTTCAAGGTTATATTTTAATAACTCATTATTGTTTTTAAACCGATTAAAATTTGTAAAATCTTTCCATTCTGATATAAAACTTTCAACATCAAAGTTTGTATTATACTTTATACCTAAGTTATATAGTAGTGATTCAATTTTCAATATTTTATTCAAGCTACTTATATTTGGATACATTAAACCTATTTGCATAGTACAAAAATTGAAATCATTCATATTAATCCTTCTTTCATTTTTTATTTAAAAAATAATAAGTATTTTTTCTTCAATTATATCATTTTACACCAATATGTCAAATAAAAAATAACATTTATATTTATATTGCATAAAATATTATATATAATGGAGTGATTAATATGAATAATTTTTGTTACACATTATCAGTAAGACAAAGAAAATGTCAAAATGGAATATCAAATATAACAGATAATGTATATACCAATATATCAAATAATAGTGTTGTTCAACTTGGATTTGGATATACTTTGACATTTATTTCAAGTAACTCAAGTACTGCTACAATACAATTATCAAATCCTGATGTTATTCCAAATATTTTATTTAATATTCCAAATGGAAGTTACAAAATATTTGATTTACCAGTAGATTCTGGTACAGTTAGAATATATGTAGGAGTAACTGCTATAGATTGTAGCAATACTATTGCATGCTGTAATATTATTTAAAGGAGACCAACTATGAATGATTTTAATGTTAGTTTAAAAATTGAAGATTGTACTTATTCATGTAATTGTAAAAACTGTAATTCAAGTACAGATACTATTACAAATGTTTCTCAAACAATTTCACTTCAAGGAAACTATATTTTAAATGTAATAGCAGTAAATAATAATTTTGCAACTATACTTATTCAAAATGGATTCCAAGTTATAATAAGAAATGTCAGAAATTTTCCAATGCAAATATGCATTCCTACAAAATGTTGCACACATATTGTAACTCTTACAGCAACTATAAATTAGAGGAAAATGTCAGATATTACATCAAATAGTTCATGTTGTAATAGTGTAGGTTACAATTTAGTAATTTTTTCATCACTTCTTTCAATTTTAATTGCTAAAGATTTATCCATTGAAGATCAAAATTTACTCTCATCACTCCTCCAGAGTATTGGTGAAAATCTATCTATAATTGCTACAGTACAATCTAATTGCGAGTCAAAAAATAACTCTAAATAAATAGAGTTATTTTTTATATTTATATTATTTAAAAGCATTTGCTTCTCTTAAAGCTTCTTTTTCTTTCAAAGAGGCTCTTTTGTCATATAATTTTTTACCTTTGCATAAAGCAAGTTCAACTTTAACTAGCCTTCCTTTTAAATATATCTTAGACGGAATTAAAGTGTATCCTCCCTTTTTTATATAATTTTGCAACTTTAATATTTCTAGTTTGTGTAATAATAATTTCCTATCTCGCAAAGGATTAACATTATTTATATTTCCCTTTTCATAAGGACTAATATGTATTCCTTTTACAATAACCTCATTATTATTAATAATTGCAAAACTATCTTTTAAATTACAAAGGCTATCTCTTATGGATTTTACTTCAGTTCCTTTAAGTTCTATTCCTGCTTCAAATGTTTCTACTATGTCATATTTATAATTTATTTGTCTATTATTTATAACTAAACCTTTATTATCCTTCAAAATATCACTTCCATTCTATATATTACATTTCTAATTCCATAAATAGCTTCTTAAGTTTCAAAAGGTCCAAATCTAAATTTTCGTTATATACTCTTATACCGCTATTAACAGCTTTATCAATTAATGCAGAACTATTAACATTTGGTGTTTTAAGAATACTTCTTAATTTTACTAAATTTATATCTTCAAAGGAAAAACTTATATTATTAAGTTTTTCCTTCAAAAACTTTTCTTTTAATTCGATATTTTCAATATTACATCCAACTTCATAGCAAAATTTTACACTAAATTTAACAGTTGAATATATACTCACTTTTTCTTTTATTTTATTTATAAAACAAGATAATTTTTCTAAATCATGATAAGTTTCATCTATACATCCAATATTTACTTTTAAATGTATCTTTTTTGCTCCATTTTTAATTGCAAGTTCAATGCTTTCCATTATATAATCTAGTTCTTTGCTTTTTATACTTTTAGAGAAAATTTCAAAATTTATATTTGATGAAATCATACCTGTATAAGTATAAATCTCTAAAGTATCCTGACTAAACAATAAATTTTGTATAGTTATTTTTAAAAATGGATAACTTCTTTTCAAATTTTTAATCAGCATTAACATACTTGTATAATCATTGGTAACATCAATAAAATTTAAATTAGTAATTCCTGTATTTTTTATCAATTTTATAATGTCTTGATATAACTTTAATATATTTGAATTATATTTTATATTAAGCCTTTGATTTATACTCGAAATATTTGAAACCGGAATCATAGGAAAAATTTTTTCATCTTGTATTTTACGTTGTGATTTATTTTCAATTTCTATTTTTTTGTTACTATCAATGCATGGAACAACAACATTTTCTATACTATTTATACTATATAAATAATCACTTATGGATAATTTCTGACTTTTATATACACCATATCTAAATAATATATCATTATATATAACACTTTTATTTCCATATACAAAAATATCAAAAATATTATCTAAATTACAATGTTTAAATTCAAAATTATCTATCATTCCTATTATTATTGGTCTTTTACTATCTTTATTATTAATTTTCGAAAGTTTTAACATACAAGCCACATTTATATATTCAATTTCATCGTGTAAAACAAATATAGCAAAATCGAAACAATTCATTTCTTTTTTCGTTTCAAGCGAAAAAAGATTTTGATTATTATTTATTAATAACTTTTCAATATCTAAATCTGGCATAAAAAATCTTTCTGCATATATACCCTTTTTGCTATTTAATAGGCTATATAAATACATCGTAGTATAATTATTCATTCCTATATCATACAGATTAGGGTAGCATAATGCCACCCTTATTTGTATTTCAGACTCATTTTTTATTACCTCTCCATACTCTCCTCCAGTATATCTTAAAGGTTCTTTTATTTTAGTCAAATCATTTTTTGTTATGTTTAACATTTACAACCCCTTAGCTTAAATTAAATTTATTATATTCCATATTAACGCTTACATTAGAATTAACAAGTTTTAAAAGTCTATTAGAAAGTTCTTTTGTTAACATCTCTGTTTGCATTAATGATTTTGTATCATATTTTTCTAGCAATTTATCCATGTCATTTGGTAATGTTATATATATGTATTTAACATCCTTTGATGTAGTAGAATCTGCATACTCAGGAAGTTTTGAAAGTTTATACGTAGTATCTCTTAATATATAATTTAGATTATCAAGATAAAACTTATTCTCCTTAACTTCAAAGTCTTTATATAATCTTAAAACATCTTGAAGTAGAGAGTTTTTTTCATCAGATGATATTTCACGTATCTCGTTATTTTCTTCTGCATTATCTAAGCTATAATATTTTATTTTTTCATTTAAAGAGTTTAATAGATTTTGTTCATAATCAATTATATATTTAGAAGTTACTGTATAATTTGTAACATCAACAGATGTATCTGATGATACCTCTTCTCCATTTTCATTTTCCACGCTTACAATTGAAGATGTTGTACTTCCTAAGACATATTCATCTAATGCTTTCTTTTTTTCATTTAATATATTACTTGTATTGTTAAGTAATGTATTTATATCGTAATTTTGTACAACTTTTTCTTTTTCTAAGTTTACTTCCTTTAAAAAGTTTAAGCCTTCTAATTCTAAACTAACAGATTTTGTTTCCAAATCATCTAATTCTTCTTTACTTAAAAGGACATTATTAACAGCAATTTTGTAATCATAAACTCTATCATTTATATCATAATATTTAGTTACTATAGACTTAGAATTTTCATCATTATTTATTAAACTAATAGTAAGTATATCATCATCTTTTGAAATAAGATTTGATGATATATTATTTAATTTTTCTTTTAATGAATCAATTTTATCCAACTTTTCCTTTGGAATATATCCTTCAAAAATGTTATTTATTCTTTTATCCAATAATTCATCTGTATTTTCTACCTGGCTTATGTACTGAATAAGTTTTGTAATAGCTATCTTAGCATCAGACTCTGAAATGCTATCATCGAGTTTTACATCTTTTGTGGATACAACAATATTTCCTATTTTAATATCAGGAAGTTTTATACTCATGTTATTTACTACATCTTTTATCGAATATCCTTTTGCGACGTCAACAGTTGATACATCATTTTTTATTTTTAGTTTTTGATCAACCATAGAACTAAGTCCAAAAAAAGGCGTATCTATATTAAGTCTAATTGCTGGATATTTTTCATATTCTTCTGTGCTATCTAATTTATTAAGAGTATTATCAATATCCCTTAAATCAATTTTTATTTCATTTACACATTCATTTATTACTTCAAGAAGTTCTTGATTATTTTTATTTTCACTTTGTACTGTATTATTTTCTTCACTTGCAAAACAAATTCCAAATGAAATTACAAAAGCAAATGTAAGAAAAATTATCTTCAAAGAAAAGGTTTTTCTATACATAATATATTCCCCTTTATTTTTTCTTTATTATATCATTTCTTTATATTACTGTAAAGAAATAAGGAGAAGTTTTTTTAAAATCTCCTCCTTATTTCATAAATTTATCACAATATATATTTTTTACATTTAAATATTTAGACATTTCTGACATTATATTATCTGCCTTTTTCTTAATATTAGTATTTGATTCTAAATATTCGGGCTTTTTTTGTAGCATCATAAGTTCTGCAAAAGTTTCAGCTCTATCTTCCTTTTCACTTGTTTTTGCATATTTAGTTACAAAATACCAATTACCTGTATTACTATCTTTTAGATATACATAATTATTATCTAATTTTAATACATCTGATTGATATTTAAATATACTAGGATTTAAATTTGTCCACTGCTCAAATACATATTTATTTTTATCAGCCATATAATATTCAAAAACATGAAACAATTCATGATGAACTGCCCTTTCAAATTTATCTGTATTACTTACATATAATTTTATTTCTTTTAAGTTGTTTTTTGATGCTAAGGCTAAATTGTTATTAGTAAAGCTATCTAATAAAATAACATCCATTTTATACTCTTTGTTTTTAAAAACATCAAACATACCTCTTGGATATTTTTCAAGTGTGTGAAATAAAACCTTTACATTATTATTTACTATATTTAAATCAGTTTCAACTGTTGCATCAACTTTATTTGCATAATTAATTGTATCTTCTCCATATAATACATTTATACCATATAACTCATTTAAAGAAGAAATGTATGAGTCTATCTCCATTTTTTTACTTGCAATATATTCTTTACTATCAGTATCAACTAGACTCAAACTTTCACTATTAATATCTGGAGCCTCCAGCTTTTTTATAAAAAGAATAGTAATTAATATTAATATCAAAAAAAGTATTACAACACTAATTAGCGAAGCTTTTTTCTTATGTACCTCTTCCTCCATCTTTTCCTCCAAAAAATTAATCTATATATTCTACATTAAAAGAATCTATAATATAGCTTTGAAGATTGCCTATTTTTTCTAAATTTTCTGTTAAAATATTAGTTAACAAATTTCTAGAATTATCACTTTTATCTATTAACAAAATCTCTATATCATATATTTTTTTGTATTTACTAAAGTTCTTTAATTTTTCTACATATTTATCTACATCATTTGAAAATTCATTAATAGCCTGATCATTTATCATTTCCACTTCTCGGCTTAATATGACTTTTAATTTTCCATTTTCAAGATACCCTATTTTATATTCTAAATTAAAATTTTCACTACCAATATAATTTTTTAATTCTTCATATATTTTTGTATTATTTTGGCTTGTTAATTTAAATTTATACTCATCAAAAACAGCGTATTTATTATTTTTTATAACAATAAAATTTGAATTTATATTTGATGTTATATTTCTCATCGTGAATGTATAGCTTTTAGTTTTGTAAAAAGTATACTTACATCCCATTTCTCTAAATTTTTCATCTTTATACTCTTCATTTAAATAATCATATAAACTACTTCTAGCTTTAAAGTATGATACATAATTTCCGTTTGTAAAAATATGAAGTAATATAGCAAAAATAAATATAACAAATGTCATAAGATATGTTGATAAAACACCCTTATTTTTTAATTTTTTCCTTTTAGTATAAAATTTTTTAGATCTTAAAAAATACTCACCACAAAGTTCTCCCATTGCTATATTTAATCCGTCGCATAAACTAAAAAATATGTTTTCTTTTATATTTATATTATTTGTTACACGTATAATGCATATAGCTGTAACAATTCCAAAGATAGTTGTCATTACAGGTCTATCAAATATAATTCTACCAACAAATCCAAGTATAAATAAAATTGGTAACATTTTTATATATATAGGTCCCGAATTACAAGCAAAAATACCAACGATTATAGCTAAAATATATATAATAGCTTCAATATATTTAATAATATTTTTACTAAAAATCTTTTTCTTAGTCATATCTTACCACCCAAAACTTTACGTTAAAATAATTATATACTATTAAAAGAAAATATTCAATAACAAAATAATTTTCTCCATTTCATAAATGTAATATATTTCATATTTTAGAAAAGAATAAAGTGATACAGTTTTATATTTACTGTACCACTTTAAGCAATAAAAATTTTACACTAATTTTAATATTATCCTCTTATATCCATATCTTTTATATAGAAATAAACATATTTTTTATTCCCTCAAAAAAATAATCAATAGGAGTTTTACATTTTATATCTTCTTCCAAAATTATCTCTTTTTTATAAATTTCTTCATCACCAATATATGCATATATTGTACCTATTTTTTGTCCAGCATTCATAGGAGGTGTAATACTCTGCATAACATCTTGCTTAATATATATTCGTTCATATTCCTCATCCGTTATAGGTATTTCTTTACTATCTGATATTTTTTTCTCATATGATTTTATATTTCCCTTTATAACCGGAATATTAATATAAAAATTAAGATAATCTGATATATCTCTTATTTTATATCTATTAAAACTCTCTTCCAGAAGTTTTCTTGCATCATTAAACCTTATTTTTGTCGTTTCTGCCCCAAGCACAACCGCAATATACCTTTCATTATCTTTTGTTGCAGAAGCTATCAAACAACGATTGGCACCATTGGTAAAACCAGTTTTCACTCCATCAGCAAATTCATAAGACCTAAGTAGAGCATTTGTATTATTTAAATTTTTAGAAAAAGATCCAAAATTTACAGTCTTACTTTTAGTAGCAACTGCTTCATTTATATATTTATTATTAAGTGCATACCTTGTAATTAACGCCATATCATAGGCTGTAGAATAATGATTTTCATTATCTAATCCATGAGGATTAGCAATACTAGTGTTCATTGCCCCTATATCATGTGCTTTTTTGGTTGCCATTACCCCGTAATTTTCAATACTACCACCAATATGTTCCCCAACAGTATAAGCACAATCATTTCCTGATGGAAGGAGCATTCCATAAAGAAGACTTTCTGCACTTACCTTATCTCCCTTTTTTAGTCCTACTGTTGAGCCCCCAATCCAAGCGGCATTTTTAGGTACCTCTATCATTTCATCCATCTTACAATTTTCAACCAACATAATTGAAGTTAAAACTTTTGTAAGAGAAGCCATTGGTCTTTTTTGGCTTGCATTTTTATCATAAAGAATTCTTCCAGTTTTGTAATCTATTACAACTGCTGCAGGGCTATCTACATTTATAAACAACTTTGTACTTGTATCTGCATATAATTTACTACTAAATATACTAAAAAATAAAAATAAAGCTACTATATATCTTATTTTTGACATTTTTGCACCTCATAACATTTTATGTTATAAAGTAAAATATATGAAACTTAGTTATATATTATCTAGACGGTACTTCAGATTCACTTTTTGACATTTTTTCATGTTGCATATTTTCTCTTATTTTTTGACTATCAATCTGTATAATATCAATTCCAAGTTTTTTTGCTTCATTAACTTCAGTTCCTATAATTTTATTTATTTCAGCTTCTGAAAATTTTCCAGATTCTTTTAGCTCTTCTAAATCGTATGAACAGACCAAATATGAAGGTTTTAAATTTGTCCTACTTAGTAAAATTTCTTTTCTTTCATAATTAGATTGGGATACCTCATTCATTGTCATGGATAATTCTTTGAACTTATTTTTATATGGAATGTTTTCAATTCCTAAATTTGAATCAGCATTTTTATCACAACTAAGTAGTATATTATTATAATCTAAATCTGCTCCAAACCCAACGGCAAATTTTAAAGAATATATCATATCATCTTTTGTTGCAGTTGTACATGCAAGCTGCTTTGAACCATTTTTTAAAACATCTAATCTGTAACCATATTTATTATTTATATCCTCATTTGTTATTTCAAATGTCTTTTCAGGAATAAGTTCATTTATACATTCTTTAATATTACTATCAATTATTTGGCCTTGGTACTTTTTATATAATTTTGGATATACTGGAATTTCACGTCTATTAATTGGTATAACATCAACAGTTTTTTTCCCTTCCTTTACAAGTTCCCTATTTACTATAACATTCTTAAAGTTGTTTTCTAAAAGTTTAGGAAAATTTTTTGAATAAAAATGAAGTAACATATTATCCGGAATATCATCATATTTTTCTATTTTTTTACTACCTCTATGGTTATATAATCCAGCGACAATATCCTTCCTATTTATTATTTCAAAATCATTATATATATCTTTCATAAGTTTTGCATTAAACTCACTCTTTTTTACCTCTTTCATATTAGATGATATATATGCTTCATTTTCGTCTGGTACTTTGCTTTCTATTAAATATTCCGTAATTCCTAACATGTTAGAAATTTTAGAATATTCAATTTTATTACCATCTTTTAACATATTTAATCTTTCTTTTAAAGTATTTAAATTATAATAATTCCAAACATCTTCTACTTTCCAATTACTACAATTTATGTTTTTTCTATCTTCTTCTGAAAAAGCATTTCTATTCTCTTTTATAATATCAAATACACCATTTTCTAATTCTTTTTTTATTGTATCATTATTGTTTATTAAATCATCTACACTATAACATCTTAATAAGTCTAAAAATGTTTTTAATACAATTTTATTACTTCCATCTAAGTTATCGCCACCCTTAAGGAAATTTTTAAATTTTGCTTGAACGTTTTGGTTATCAAAAACTTTACTTATATTATCACTATCAGCTGTAACATATACTCTCATATATGGATTTCTTTTTATAACATTAATCACATCTACTATATATTTAGAATATATATCATAAAATTTCTCCTTATCTATATCTATATCTTCAACAAATTTAACTTCATCTAATTTAAAATTTTTACTATCGTATACTCCGTGATCACCAACATTATTTTCACATATATAATCTTCATTTATACCAATTTTAGACAATATTTCTCTTATTTTTTCATCATCAACACTCATAACTTTCACCAATTTAATTATATTATAATTTTTAATATTGTCAATAGAACAAAATTTTTCAAAAATAAGGAGCGGTAAATTTTACCACTCCTTTAAACAAAAATTACGATGAAATTAAAGAACTACTTTTTTCTTCTAAACACATCTTCAAAATAGATGATGTATACATTAGGACAACCGTGAAGCGTTACTTCTGCCATTTTTATTACATTTTCATCATATAAAAGCTCAAAATCTACTATATTTGAAAATAAAGCTTTCATTACATCTGAACATCTTTTTACATCATCCTTTTTATAAAACTCTGAGCATTGTTCTACCAAGTCAAACTGCTCTTTTGAAAGAATTTCGAACTCATTTGGGAGAACTTCTCCATCTTCAACCCTATCGTACAAAATTGAAAGTTCATCCCTTATATAAAGCAATCCATCCAAAATTTTTTTAAGCTTCACCTTATCATTATAATAAGGAATACCTTCAATATACTTAATTTTCTCATTCAATACGTCTACAAATTCTTTCTCTTTCATAACGTTCCCTCCTAGGAACTAAGAAGTTTACAACATTTAAGAAATATTTATACGGAAAAAAGATAGAACTATATTTTTTATTAATATAATTGTCTTAAATCTAAAAATATAACCTAAGATGTTAATTAACTTCTTAAATAAATTTTATGATAATAATATTATATCATAAATCAATAAAAAAATCAATTTTATGTAATGCTTTTTTAAGTAAATCCTATTTTTCATCGATTTTATCCATATCTTCAATCATATTTTCTATAAAAACACCATAACCTTTAGTTGGATCATTTAAAAATACATGTGTAACTGCTCCGACAAGTTTTCCATTTTGAACAATTGGAGAGCCACTCATTCCTTGTATTATTCCTCCTGTTTTTTCAAGTAATTTTTCATCAGTTATCTTAATTATCATATTCTTATTTCCACTTGATGTAAGTAGAACCTTTTCTATTTCAATATTATATTCTTTTACCTCATTATCATTTAAAGTACAAAAAATACTTGCTTTGCCCTCTTTAATCTTTGACTTTGGTAAAATCTTTATGCTTTCTTTTGAAATATTGTTTGTATTATAGACTTTTCCATAAACACCTTTATCAGTATTACCAGCAATATCACCAATTGTATCATTTGTAAGGGTACCCTTAAGTTCACCAGGGGATTTAGGAAGCCCCCTTTTTACCGAATAAATTTCAGTCTTTGTTATACCACCTGTTGTAATTGGTAATATATAATTTTCTTTAGTTTCTGTAACAGCATGGCCAAGTGCTCCAAATTTTCCACTTTTTTTATCATAAAATGTTATAGTACCAACTCCTGCACTACTATCCTTCACCCACATTTCCAACTTATATGTTTCTGACACTTCATCATAATTTGGTTTAACAGTTACATTAAACTCTTTTCCCTGTCTATTTATTTTTAAATTTAAATCATTACCATTACTATCTCTTACAAATTGTATTAATTCATCATTTGACTCAATTTTAGTATTATTTACTTCAAGTATAATATCTCCTACTTCTATCCCTATATTTTCTCTATCTATCCCTACAACTAATACGCCTGTAGCCAACAGTTTAATTCCTACAGCCTCTCCTCCAATTACAATATCCATATCTTTTACTTTCTCTTCGACACTTTTTTGTAAATTATATACTGCTATAAGTTTATTATAATTAGATATGCAATAAAAAAATAGCAAAAACGAAACTATAAAAAAACAAAATATAATTTTTCTTTTGCTTTTTAATATACAACCTGTATCATTTATTTTATCATATATTTTCATTTTAAATATTAACTCCTATTATACCCCCAACTATTCCTGAAAGTGCACAAATTCCTAAATATATACCTAGAGCACTTGATATAAAGAATCCTGAAAAAGCAATAACATTTGTAAAGTATATAATCAAGAAATAAATAATTCCAAAAATAAGGCCATACAAAAAACCTTTTTCTTTTAATTTCTTTAACAACATCATTGAACCTATTAAAACAGAAATCATCACACTTCCAAGCACAAATGAATTTAAGTGTCTATCATTGAGATTAGTATACGCAAAAATAACAGATGAAATAAGCAAAAAAATCGATGCAATAATGAATGATATTACGAGGCTAATACCATATCTTTTTAATTTTTCCATTTTATATCTCTCCTTCTTTAATACATATATATTTTAATTATATTATTTTATGAACCTAGTATTAATAATATTTTTATATTTATAACTTTAAAAGTATGCATAGAAATTCAAATATTTTTCTTAAAAATTATTTACTTTTAATATAATATATGATAAAGTTAAATAAAATAAATATTGAGGAGTTCTAATTATGCAAGCTCTGGTAACAAAAAAACAAATTCGTAGTTATTTTTTAATCTATATTGAAGAAAATTTAGAAAGGATTGATAGAGGATCTATAAGCAAACTTATTTGCAAAGTAAACTTAGATGTTCAAGCTAGAAGCAAGTATAAATCTTTAAATGATGTTTTTAATAATATGATTACATCTTTAACAAATGTTAATAAAAATAATGTTACATTATGGGATGTAACAAATTTTTATCGTTACTATACACAAATTAAACAACAACTATTTTGACATATTGTGTTTCCTTCTTATTTTATTTGAAATGAGAGATACCGTATTTATATGGTATCTCTTATTTTTTGTATATTTTAAATTAAATATGTACAAAATAATAAAAAATAAAATAATAGGAGTATTTATGAGTAAAAAAAATAATCAAGTTGTTTATAAAAATATTGAAATGAATTTAGAAGCTATTAAAACAAGACTATTTAGTGATTTATCTTATGACCTTGTAATACGTGAATTTAAGTTTAGATATGAAAAAAAAGATATAAAAGCATTTCTTGTTTTTTTTGATGGCATGATAAACAAAGATTTTGTAAATGAAAATATTCTATTTAAAGCAAATTCGACTTATCAAAATACAAATAGTATAAAATGTGAAAATGCATCAGATTTTTTTAAGAATTTTATTATATCAAACTATTCTTTAGAAGAGTCCTCAAGCTTTAATCAAATAATAGAAAAAATCTGTAATTCACACTGTGCTATATTTATTGATAATTACGATAAATGTTTTCTATGTGACATGATAAAATATGAACATAGAACAATTAGCAATCCAACATTTGAAAGTAGTGTTAAGGGAACTCAAGAAGCTTTTAACGAAGTTTTAAATATAAATACAGCTCTAATTAGAAAATATGTAAATGACTCTAATCTTATAATTGAAAAAATTCCAATTGGAAAACGTTCAAAAAATTCATGTGTTGTAATGTATATAAACAATTTAACTAATATGAAAATTGTAAAAAAAATAAAAAATAGAATTACAAATATTGATACAGATATTATACTTACAACAGATAATCTCTCTCAATTTATTGAAACCAATACTTTTAGTATTATTCCACAAATAATGCCAACAGAAAAACCAGATAGAGTAGCTAGCTTTTTAATGCAAGGCAGATGCGTTATACTTACAAATAATTCACCTATTGCAGGCGTTATTCCAACAACAATTATTGATTGGTTTCATTCTAGTGAAGATGGATATCTAAGAACACCATTTAATTTTATTTTAAAATTAATAAGAATTACTGCAATTATTATTTCACTTTTCTTACCTGCGTTGTATATAGCTACTGTAACATATCATATTGATATTTTGCCTACAAACATTGCTATGATGCTTGCCGCTTCAAGAGATGCTGTACCGTTTCCATTTGTTGTAGAGGTAATTTTTATGGAGATCGCATTTGAACTTTTAAGAGAAGCTGAAACAAGAGTACCAACAAAAGTAGGTCCAATTGTAAGTATAGTAGGTGGTCTTATTTTAGGTCAAATTGCTGTTGAGGCAAACATTATTTGTTCATTTACAATGATTATAGTTGGTTTTACTGGAATATGTATGTATGCCCTTCCAAATTATTATAGCTCTTACGGACTTAGGAACATGAGATATATTTTAATAATATTATCATTTGCAAATGGATACTTAGCTCTTAGTTTTGGTGTATTTATATTTTTACTTATTCTTGCAAATTCTTACTCAATTGGAACAAGATTACTTCCAAGTTTTTATATCGATAAAAATAGAAATGTTATACAACAAATATTTACAGAACCAGTTTGGAAAAGAGAAAATAGACCGTATTATACAAAAGCAAAAGATAAAACTTCGCAACCAAGTATATCAAGAAGGTGGTTATTTAATGAGAAAAAATAGTGATTTTAAAAATATAAGCTATGTAAATTTTGAAATGATTTCAATGATGATAACTTTGATGTCATGTGCTTTTATAAGTTACTCACCAATAAGAATCGTAGAAAAATGTGGAAGCGCATCTGTAATCGGAATAATTTTTATATGTTTAGCTGTATATATATTCTACTCAATTATACTAAAAGCTGTATTTAAAAATGAATATGATATATTTAGTATAATAAAAAAGTCATACCCACCTATATTACAAAAAATTATTGGAATTATTATATACTTTTTTATAATTTTATATATTTACCTTATAATATCAAACTTGCTATATAACCTTAAAGGCTCAATTTATACTAATTCAACTATATTTTCAATATCTATATTCTTTATTGTTGCACTATATTTACTTAGCAAAAAAGGATTTAATGCAACATTTAGAATAGTAGGCTATGTATCATTTACAATAGTACTCTATATTATTTTTCTATTTATAATGTCAATAAATAAAGTAGATATAAATAATTTCTTTCCAATTATGGGAAATGGCTTTAACGATATATTTGTAAATAACTTAATAAATACTGGTATATTTGTACCTTTATTTTTCTACCTTTTCTTTGGTGGTAAAGTTGCTCATAATAAAAAACGTAGTGTATACAAAAACTTTAATATCATAATGTTAGTATTTACATTAGTATACGCAATTTTAATATTTTGTTTTATAGGTACAATTCCTGTAGAAATTATATCATCAAGGTATACCCTACTACTTGATTTATCTTCACTCATATCTCTAACGCCACTTTCACTTAAATTAACACCAATTATGATATTTGTATTTTCACTTTTGATATTTATATCAATTTCGTTTTGTCTACTTTGTGGGTTGTATAACATACAAAGATTAAATGTAGTTAAAGATTACTCAAAATATGTACTTCCAAGTGTTATTATATTATTAATTATGTTTTTAATACCTATTCCATTATCAACTTATTACATAATTTTAACTATATTCTACATTTTATCTATAGCAATTACATTTGCTTTTCCAATTATAACATTAATTATATACTATATAAGGACAAAAGGGGGATGTAAAAAATTTAATAACAATAAATTAAAAGAAGATTTTGTAGAAGAGGTGGATCTAAATGAGTAATTCTAACTATGTAATTGATAAAAAAAGAAATCCATTTTTTACAATTATAAAAATAATTGTAATAGTTATAATTCTAGTGTTAATGGTTGGATTAAATAATTCAGTTGATACTAACAACTTATGTTTTGCAAATATTATTGGTCTTGATAAGTCACAAACTATACCAAGTAATTTAGAAGTAACCTTCCAATTAATAACTCCAAAATTAAAAGATGGAAATTCCGTATCAACTGAAAATAAATTAGTTAAAGTTATTGATAAAAATTCTCTTGATTTAGCTGTATCCGACCTTCAAGATTATATTAATTCAAGCATAGATTTTTCAAATACCAATGCAATAATTATATCTGAAGATTTGGCAAAAGAAGGAGTACAAAGATATATATCAAATATATCAAGTAATCTAAAATATAATAATAATATGTATATATTAATATGTGAAGGAAAAGCTAAAGATTTTATAAAATGTTTAGATAAAAATGATAGCATAAACTCTGTATCATATTTTGATATTTTAAAAAACGCACAAAAAAATTCTGCATCAATTAAATTCATAAATATAACAGAATTTTCTAACTTGCTTTTTACAAGTAATTCAGTACCTACGGCCCCAATATGTAAAGTAATTTCTGAAAATAGAGATAAAAATCAACAAAAAGAACAAGAATCCGATGAAAAAAATAAAGAAAATGAAAGTTCATCTAAAGATGATTCTAATAGTAGTAACTCTAATAAAAGTAATAGTTCAAATAAAGATGAATCAAAAATAGATATTGAAGTAGGTGGAATGGCAATATTTAAAGATGAAAAAATGATTGGAAAACTTTCAAGTGATGAAACTGCATACTATTTAATGCTAACTGATTATTTGGATTCATATGATACTAGTCTAGAACTAAACGAGCTTTCCGATAAATCTCAAAACAATCAATCCTCTTCCAAAAATGTTGAAATAAGTCAAACTGGAAAAGCAAAAATAAAAGTTGATACTAAAAATGATAAACCAAGAATTGATATAACTATTCCACTAAATATTATAATTTTAGATACTCCTGCTGGAGAATATAACTATCTAGATAACAACTATATTTCAGAAATCAAAAAAGAAGTTACAGAAATTTTAGATAAAAGAATGAAAGATTATATAAATAAAACTCAAAATGAATTTGATGCTGATATAAACGAATTTTATAAATATTGTAGAAAAAATTTTTTTACAGTAAAAGAATATGAATCATACAATTTTGAGGAAAAGTACAAGGATGCTAAAGTAAATGTTAAACTTAATATAAGCTTTAATGATTCAGGATTAAATATTGAAAAGTAGACCAAAAAGGTCTACTTTTCTTAATATAATTAACCTATATAAAATAAATAAATCTTCACATTATGTTTATTAGCATTATATTTTTTACAAGTTTGTTAATCTGAAATTTATAATATTAAGAAAATATATTTATTTTTTTCTTTTTATCTTCCAAATTCCATTTTTAGTTGATCCCACTCTTTCAATAATTCCACTATCTTTCAATTTTTTAATATTATAAGAAATACCATCGCGAGTCAATCCTAAAGCCTCTGACATTTCTATTTGGGTTATACTTGGCTTAGTTTTTATTAAGTTTAAAATTTTTTCTTGTGTAGTTTCTTGTGCAGTTTCTTGTGTAGTGCTTTTTGCTGTTTCATATATAGTATTTTTTATCATTTTAAGCATAAACTCAATAAATTTGGTAGAATTCCCATCTTTATTACACTCGTCAATAATCTTATAATATTCATCTTGATTTTTCTTTATCATACTTTCTATAGGCAAATAAGTAAAAGCCTTTTCAAAATGTGATAAAATTACTGTTTGCCAAAGTCTTGCTGTTCTTCCATTACCATCAGAAAATGGATGTATAAACACGAATTCATAGTGAAATACTGAAGAAAGTATAAGTGGATTAACATTATCTTTATTTTCAATCATCCAATTAAATAAGTTATCCATTAGTTTAGGTACCAACCTATGTGGTGGAGCCACAAATATCTTAATATCTCCATCATAAACAGCTTCACCATGATTTCTAAATTTTCCAGCATCCTTTTCAATTAAAAAAGTTAATATACCATGTATCTTCTTTAAATCATCTACAGAATATGGATTTACTTCATCAATTTTTTCATAAGCCTCATAAGCATTTTTTACTTCTTGAATATCTTTTTTTTCACCAATTACCATTTTACCATTAATTACATCTTCAACTTGAAATAAAGATAATTGATTATTTTCTATTGCCAAAGAAGAATGTATCGATTTTATTCTTGTTTTTCTTCTTAATTCAGGATATCTATTTAAACCTTCAAAATAATTAAACTCACCAATTTTTTTCATTATGTCGGAAACATAATTTAACATTTTATCTGTTATCATATAAGGTGGATAATTTTCCATATTTAAAACCTACCTTTCATGTTTATTATTTTCATAAATACTATTAAAAATCTACTCATAAGCTTTATCATATTATTTTGCTGTAGTATTTACAATTCATGTTACATCAAATAATTCACTGATAAAATAATAATCTAAATTATTACTTACAAATGAAAATATACTTAATAAATACACTTTTATTATATTTTATATTTAATTTTTTTTCAATACTCCACAACTTATTATTTCATAATTTTAAACTTTAGAAAGCTAAATATTAATTTTAATATAAATTGTTCTAAAATATAGTTAACATATTTCTTGCAATTTCGATAAAATAACGGTATAATATTTGTATGAGAACTATAATTGTAAAAAATATAAATAAAAAAACATACTTATCTAATTATATCTTTAAAACTTTCCCAAATTTAAGTAAAGGAAAGTTTTTTAAATCCTTAAGAAATAAAGATATAAAAATTAATGAAAAAAGAGTAAATAAAGATATAATTTTAAATGATAAAGATGAAATCAAGCTATATATATCAGATAATATCCTCTTTAATCTTCCTCAAAAGTTAGATTATATTTATGATGATCAAAACATTGCAATAATATTTAAACCCCAAGGTATTTTATCTAATGATGAAACAAAAAATTCGGATGAACCAACTTTAGAAAGCTTAGTAAAAAAAGAAAATCCAAACTATATTATATGTCACCGTCTAGATAGAAATACTGCAGGCCTTGTGATATTTGCAAAAAATGATATAGCATATGCAAGTATACTATCTGGCTTTAAAAATAACAGTATAATTAAGGAATATATAGCATACGTTTCAGGTAGTAACTTTAAAAATAAAGAAGAAACATTAAACCAGTATATATCTCTAAATAAAAAAGATGGAATATCTAAAATATATGAAAAGAATAATGAAAAAAATAGCTTAAAAAGTATCACAACATCCTATGAAGTTATATATACTAATACAAAAAGAGATTACTCAATACTAAAAGTTTTTATACATAATGGAAAGACTCATCAAATACGTGCCGTTTTATCAAATATTTCTCATCCTATTATAGGGGATTCAAAATATGGTAAAAACGAGATAAATAAAAAATTTAACAAATATAGACAGCTTCTTTTTGCTGTAAAATATAAATTTAATTTTGATAGTTCTTCCAAGCTTTCTTACTTAAATAACAAGGATATTATACTTGATAAAAGTTATTATTCAAATTATATAGGAGACAATTTATGAAAAAACTTCCAAAAGTAATTAACATATCGTATAAAGTTGATAGAATAAATGAGAAAAAAATATCATTAATAAATATGATATATATTTTTATTATCTGCTCATTTCTAGGATGGGGATTTGAAGTGATTTTTTGTTACTTTAAATTTGGTTATATAATGAATAGAGGAATGTTATATGGACCATTTTGTTCTATTTACGGAATAGGCGGAATTATTTTATACCTTCTATTTTATAACGTAAAAACAACTAAAAATAATATTGTCTATACATTTATAACTGCAGCAATAATACTTGGAGCTTTTGAACTTTTAAGTGGATTAATATTAAAATATGTTTTCAATACACAAATGTGGAACTACGATGGTGAATTTCTTGAAATTCTAAACTATACTACAGTTCCAATTATAATTGGATGGGGAATTCTTGGAACTATTTATTTATATTTCATTCAACCAATTTTACTTAAGATAATTTCACTAATCCCCCTTTCTTTTGTAAAAAGACTTGCAATAATAATTGCATTTATATATGTTCTAGATTTTGGAATATCTACACTAAATATAAGTTTAAATCCTGAAGTGTTATATAAAATGGTTAATCCAAATATTTAAAGACGGCAATGCCGTCTTTTTCCTTGTAAATTATATATTTTTTTAATTTAATACATATATAGAATAATTTAAAATAGCTGCAAATACAAGCCATAAAACATATGGTATTTGTAAATAGAAAGCTAATTTACTTGATTTATAAAAATAATACATCATGACCAAAACAAGTAATAATAGTAATAATAGCCAAATAAATGCAAATAAGAAACTTTCAAATCTAAAGAAAATCATAGTCCAAAGTGCATTTACTATTAATTGTATGGCGTAAAATATTAAACCTGTTTTTTTATACTCACTATCACTTTCATATACTAAATACGATGATATTCCCATAAGTATATAAAGTATTCCCCATGCCATTGGAAATAAAATTGCAGATGGAGCAAACACCGGCTTTTTAATGTTATCAAAAAGTGACATTGAACCACCAAGTAAAATTCCAAGAAAGCCTATAAAAACTGGTATAAGTATACTTATTACTATATACCATATTTTTTTCTTATCCATATATAATCTCACCTACTATTATTATATTCTCTCTTTTTTTTCTTATTCATTTATTTTAAATTCATACTTGAATAAAATGAATTTATTTACAAAAAATAAATAATATATATTTGGTGATTGTCTTATGGAAGAAAAGAAAATAAAAAAATGTAATTTTTATACATATTTTTGGGTGTTTTTTATAGGTTCTGTATTTGGATTTATATATGAAAGTATTTTAAGTTATTTTCAGTTTGGTCATATAATAAATAAACAAGAACTTTTATTTGGACCGTTTATGCCTGTATACGGAATAGGTGCAATAGTATTTTTATATATTTCAAACAAATTTAAAAGTATCTCCATGATATTTATACTTACCACTCTATTTGGTAGCCTAGTAGAATATTTTTACTCTTTTATGCAAGAATATTTATTTGGAATATTATCATGGGATTATTCATTTACTTCTTTAAATATAAATGGAAGAATAGCCCTTCTATATTCACTTGGCTGGGGCTTTCTGGGTATAATTTCATGTAAATTTTTTATGCCATATATACAAAAATTTATATTTAATTATCCTAAAATTCAATTTAAACTTACATCATATATACTAATTATTTTTATGATATTTAATATATCTATTACAAGTATAGCATTATATAGAAAAAAGCAAAGATATTTTAATGTTCCTCCACAAAATATTTTATCCAAAATAGTTGACAAGTATTATCCTGATTCAAAAATAAATTCAATTTTTGAAAATCAAAAAATAGTATATGATAAAGTAAAATAGTGCTCATCTACTAAACATATATTACATTGACAATAACAATTTACCATGTTATAATTATGTTATTCGAATACACAACCTAAACTTTAATAAGAAAGGATAATCATTATGCAGACTGTAAATTTTACAAAAGATTACTTTGATTTTATTCAGAAAAATACGCTTCTTACATTGGAACAAGCACAGTGGTTTACACAAAATGAAGGTTTCATTCCACTTCCAAGAAAATGTAACAAAAAAAATATATATGTTATATTTTCTGAAAGACATCCACATTTTTTTCTCACATTTAAAGAGAAAAAAATTAAACAATATAGAATTTCAAAAGTTTCAGTTGAATCAAAACCAACTTGGGCATCTTTTGAGGAGTATATCATTGTAGTTGAACTTGAAAAGTCAAAATTTAACACACATTACTATTTTGATTCATTTTATGGTACAAAGATTATACATAAAACAAAGCTTCCGAAAGCATTTTCAAATTCAAAAATTAAAGTACATATATAAAGTACGCTTTAAATAACTTTAAAAGACTTGGATTATTTTCCAAGTCTTTTTTCTATTAGTTTTTGAAGAATTTGAACAGCATTAGTTGCCGCTCCTTTTCTAATATTGTCAGCCACACACCACATATTTATTCCGCTCTTTACGCTATAATCCCTTCTTATTCTTCCAACAAAAACTTCATCTTTTCCATCTACAAATGTTTGAAGAGGATATATTTCCTTCTTAGGATCATCTAGTAATACTATCATTTCTTCTCTACATAAATTTTGTTTTAACTCTTGCATATCAAATTCTTCTTCAAATTCTACATTTATACTTTCTCCATGACAATTTAAAACAGGAACTCTTACGCACGTAGCAGTTATATTTAAGTCTTTTATACCAAGTATTTTTCGTGTTTCCTCAATCATCTTCATCTCCTCTTTAGTATAATCATTTTCTAAAAATACGTCTATTTGAGGAATACAATTATTACGAATTGAATACTTAAATTTATTTTTAGTATTATTTTTTAAATCTTCAATTCCACTTAATCCAGCACCAGATACAGCCTGATAAGTAGAATACACAATTCTTTTTATTTTATAATATTTATTTAATATATTAAGTGGTATAACAGCCTGAATTGTAGAACAATTTGGATTAGCAATTATCCCGTTATTTTCATATGCTCTTTCAATATTCACCTCAGGTACAACAAGTGGAACATCATCCTTCATCCTAAACGCACTACTATTATCAATTACAGTACATCCATTTTTTGCCGCAATAGGTGAAAATTTTTTACTTATTTGTCCCCCTGCTGAAAACAAAGCATAGTCAAACCTTTTATTATCAAAAGATTTATCTGTTAACTCCTCAATTTCATATTCTTTATTCATAAACTTTATCTTTTTACCCTTAGATTTACTTGAAGCTAAAAGAACATATTCATCTATATTTAAATTTCTTTCTTCCAAAACTTTAAGAAACGTCCTACCAACTACTCCTGTAGCACCAACTATTGCACATTTTATCATAAAAAAGTCACCTCTAGTAAACAATATACTAGAGATAACCTTCATTTATGAATATTTTAATGCAAAATACGTCAAATTATATACTAACTGTTATTATCTGTTGTATCTGGTTTTATATATTCAAAAGTCCTAATTCCTTTTTTATTCATACTCATATTCATATTAAGTACATCGTTAGAAGTTAATGTAAAGTATTCTCCTTCATAATCTCCAAAATCAAAGAAGATCTTTCTAGCTCTTGGAAAACCATACACATAACATACAACTTGTCCATCTTTTAGAAATACAAGTTGATTCATTCCTTTATTTGTAGCTTTTGTTATCTTATCCCATTTATATCCAACAACTTCATATATTTTTTCAATAGGTACATCTGGTTTAAAGGTATAAAGTGTATCCCACTCAAATGGTATATCCTCTCTAATATCTCCAACGTATAAGCTTTCACCTTTTTTTATTTCATATTTGCATAAATTCCTATTTAATTTATCTGCATTTTTAGACCAAATATCCGCAAAAAACATTCTGTATATTACAAAAGTAATTGAACCAATTAACAAAATAATACCACAGATTAAAAATATAATATCATTTTTCTTCATTTTAACCACCTTTATATATTTACCTTTAATCCTTTTTTAATAAACTCATCATGTTTTTCTTGTAAGCTTCAACTCCTGGTTGATCAAAAGGATTTACTCCTAACATATATCCACTTATTGCACATGCTTTTTCAAAGAAAAATATAAGCTGACCAACATTATATTCTGATACATCTTCCATATTTATTACCATAACCGGTACGCCACCATCTACATGAGCTTTTAATGTACCAAGATAAGCCTGTTTATTTATATGATCAATTTCTTTTCCAGATAGATAATTTAGATTATCATCATCTTCACTATATTCTGGGAATTTTATAAATGTTCTATCAATTTCCACATTTATCACAGTTTCAAATATATTCCTTGTTCCCTGTTGTATAAATTGTCCCATTGAATGAAGGTCAGTTGTAAAATTAACTCCAGCTGGAAAAATTCCTTTATTTTCTTTTCCCTCACTCTCACCAAATAGTTGTTTATACCATTCGATAAAATACCTAAATGATGGCTCATAGCTTGCAAGTAATTCGATCATTTTTCCTTTTTGATATAGGACATTACGAATAATTGCATATTTGTAACAATCATTAGCCTTAATATTTCTTTGATTAAACACATGAGAAGCAAATAACGCTCCATCTAGTATATCATCTATGTCAATATTTGCAACTGCCATAGGAAGAAGTCCTACAGGAGTAAGCACTGAATATCTTCCTCCAACATTATCAGGGATTACAAACATTTCATATTCATTTTTAACTGCAATGTCATGTAATACACCTTTATTTGCATCAGTTGTAACATATATTCTTTGTGCTGCTCCTCTTATTCCATATTTTTCTTCTAAAAACATCCTAAGTATTCTAAATGACATTGCTGGTTCTAAAGTAGTACCAGATTTAGATATTACATTTATTGCAACATCTTTATCTTTTATATATTCAATTAAATCATATATATACTTTGCACTCATATTATTTCCTGCAAAAATAATCTGTGGATGTTTTCTATCATTTAATGACTCCATATTTGAAAACTGGCTACTAAATAAATCGATTACAGCTTTTGCACCTAAATATGATCCTCCAATTCCAACAACGATAAATACATCTGCTTGTTTTTTTATTCTATCTGCCGCATTTTTTATTCTATCTATTTCTTCGTCATTTCTATTTTCAGGTAATTTAAGCCATCCTAACATATTTCTGCCCATTCCACTTTTGTTTTCTAACATATCATGAGCTTCATAAGCTTTTTGTTCTAGTAGCTCTTGTTCCTCTTTACTTACATAGGGAGCAATTCCTTTAATATCTAAAGATATTGATTTCATAACCTACCTCCTATACATATTTTTCCGTTAGTTTTTTTACAATTTCTTTTGCTTTTTCCATGTTTTCTTCAAATGATTTTTCATCTAATTCTAAAATATTTTTAGATAATACTAAATCCATAGCTTCTGCTAATTTTTTCATATCATCTTCTTTTAATCCCTTAGTTGTGCATGCTGCAGTTCCAACTCTTATACCACTTGTTACAAAAGGACTTTCAGGATCATTTGGAACAGCATTTTTATTTACCGTTATATTTACACTATGAAGTAAATTTTCAGCTTCTTTTCCTGTCATTTTTTTATTCACAAGATTAATAAGCATTAAATGGTTATCTGTACCACCTGATACTAAATTATATCCTCTTTTTAATAGCTCATCTGCAAGAGTTTTACAATTTAATACAACTTGATGTATATATTCTTTGAATGAAGGATCTAAAGCTTCTTTAAAACAAATTGCTTTTGCTGCAATAATATGTTCAAGTGGTCCTCCTTGAATTCCTGGAAATATAGTTTTATCTATTTGTTTTGCATATTTCTCTTTGCAAAGTATTAATCCACCACGTGGCCCTCTAAGAGTTTTATGTGTTGTAGATGTAACAAAATCTGCATATGGCACTGGTGACATATGTTCTCCAGTACAAACAAGTCCTGCAATATGTGCCATATCCACCATAAGATAAGCACCTACTTCATCGGCAATTTCTCTAAATTTAGCAAAATCTATTTTCCTAGGATAAGCACTTGCACCTGCAATTATCATTTTAGGCTTACATTCTCTTGCTTTATTTAATACATCTTCATAATCAATATACCCATCTTCTGTTATACCATATGAAATAATGTTATATAACTTACCAGAAAAATTTACAGGACTTCCATGAGTTAAATGCCCACCATTTGAAAGATCCATTCCCATTACTGTATCACCAGGTTTTAACATTGCCATATATATAGCCATATTAGCCTGACTTCCACTATGTGGTTGAACATTTGCATGTTCTGCTTTAAACAACTCTTTAGCTCTTTTTATTGCAAGAGTTTCAATTTTATCAACATTTTCGCAACCACCATAATATCTTTTTCCTGAATATCCTTCAGCATATTTATTCGTAAGTATTGAACCCATAGCTTCTAATACTGCTTTACTTACAAAATTTTCTGAAGCAATAAGTTCTATGTTATTTTCTTGCCTTTTTTTCTCATCATTTATATAATTAAAAATTTCTATATCTTCTTTTTCGATACTATCCAAAATATCACCCCATTTTCATTATCAATAATATCATAATTTATGTTATTTTTCAATAAAGATATATTTATTATTGAAAAAATACAAAAAATAATATATTATAGTATATGATTTATAAATTATATTATTATCTTTAAGGAGGAAGAGTATGAATAACAAAATATATACAAATTTAAATGAATGTATAAATGAAGTTTTAAGTCTTAGTAGTAATTATGCATGTAAAGGTGTAGAAAAAAACATAGGAGGTCCGTTTGGTGCAGGGATTATTCAAAAAATAGATAATAGTTACAAAATAATTTGTATTGAAAGAAATACTGTTATTTCCTCAAAAGATGCAACAAGTCATGCTGAGGTAAATGCAATACGAAAAGCTAGTAAAATTCTTGATAGATATAATTTAGAAGATTGTATTTTAGTTACAACTGCAAAGAGTTGTCCTATGTGTCTTTCAGCTAGCTGTTGGGCAAATATTCCAGTTATCTATTATAGCGTAGATTATAGCGAGGCTACTGCAAGTGGCTTTAGAGATGATGCAATTGCAGAATATATTAAAGGAAATAATACAAATTTAATAAACGAAGTACAAGTAAAAAATGATATATGCTGCAAACCTTTTAAAATTTGGAACGATAAAAAAGATAAAATGCAATATTAATATAAATTATAACTTTTTAAACTAAATTCCCAGTAACTAATAATAGTTTCTGGGAATTTTTAATATTTCTGTTACTTTATTTCATCAAGCAGCATATATCTTAAATATTCGGGCCTATTTAATTTTACCAGTTTTTGGTTGTAAACTTTTACCTCATCTACAGCTATGTCCATACATTCTTCCAGCCAATATGCAACCAAATGTCTATGGCAAAATTCATTTTCTTTTTCATAGCATAAAAGTATTTTTCCATCTAAATCACTATATACTTTAATAGGATCCAAAAATTTTAGCACCCTGTTATAGTATTCATAAATGTAAAATCTAGTATTTTCCTTTTCTGGTATTTTACCTTTATTATCTTTCCATTTTCTAAAGAAATCGTACTTTGGTGCAAGAGAAGAATATGCATTGCCATAAAATCCTGCATTTTTTCCTCTGTCACCTGAAATTGATACACACATATCACCTTTACAATTTAAATAACAGCCAGTATAAAGCATAAAATTTCATCCTTCCTTAGCAAATATATTTAAAACTATTATACTAACTTTCTTGTATATTTTCAAGTATATTTTTTAAATTTTGATACTCACTATAGATAGCTTCATTTGCATATTTTTCCCATTCATCTTTTTGATCATTTAAAAGATAATTTCTCATTTTTGTTGCAGATATATTAAAACAATTTCTATCAACTAGGACCTCTGTTATATTTTTTACAGTATTTTTATCAAAACATTTAAAGATATCTTTATCTTTTCCGTAAATAATACACTCGGGCCTTTTACCTAAAACTTGTGTTGCTTTATTTAAAACATACTCTCCCCACTTTGGAGATAAATCATCTTTATTTTCTAAATCCTTTAGTGGTTTTATTATAACATTTCCCTTTTTTATATCTTCTTTGTAAATCATTTCAATTAATTTTTTTCTATATTCATAATCGTATGGATTCCTAGAAGATGTTTTTTCTCCAGCTGATCCAACAAATATAAGTAAAGTTTCACACAAACTTCTACCAATATTTATTATTTTTTCATGTCCATTATGTATATGTTGAAATCTTCCAACTATTATTCCTGTATTAAATACCTTCATTTTTTCCTCCAATTAAATTTTTAATTATTATACCACTTAAAGATTTTTAAGTAAATAACAAAATGCAATAAATTAACATATAATGAAATGGGAGGTAATAAAATGAATGATTTAAAAGTTGTAATCGATGCTGGTCACGGTGGTACAGACCCTGGTGCTGTTTCAAATGGGGTAAATGAAAAAGATTTAAACCTTATGATAGCAAAATATATGCTTGAAAGATTTTTAGAAGCAGGTGTACCTGCAACACTTATTCGTACTACTGATGAAACAATATCCCCAACAGAAAGAGTAAAAAGAATTCTTGAAGCTTATGGCAATAACCCAAATGTAGTAGTAATTTCCAATCATATAAATTCTAGTGATACACCAAATGCGGAAGGGGCAGAAGTAATTTATGCACTAAGAAATACAGATAAACTTGCAACAAACATATTAAATTCACTTGAAAAAGCAGGTCAAAAAGTAAGAACAGTATATCAAAGACGACTTCCAAGTAATCCAAACAAAGATTATTATTTTATACATAGAGATACTGGTTCAACACAACCTGTAATTGTAGAGTATGGATATATAAATAGTCCTGCAGATCTAAAAAGAATTCAAGATAATTACAAAAAATATGTAAATGCCGTTGTAAGTGGTGTACTTGAAACTTTTGGAATAAATCAAAACATAGTAACTCCAGAAAAAAAAGAAAATTCAAATACATATACTGTAAAAGCTGGCGATACTCTTTGGAATATAGCAAGAAAATATAACACTACTGTTGAAGAAATTATGAAATTAAATAATTTAAAAAATGATTTATTAAGTATAGGTACAGTTCTAACTATTCCAGAAATAAGTCAATCAACAAGTACAAATAGGTACACTGTAAAAGCTGGTGATACTCTTTGGAATATATCAAAAAGATACAATACCACTGTTGAAGAACTTATGATGTTAAATAATTTATCAAATGATTTAATAATGATAGGCCAAGAATTAATTCTTCCAAATACTAATGTACATATTGTAAAAGCTGGTGACACACTTTGGAATATTGCCAAAAGACATAATACGACAGTTGAAAATTTAATGAAAATAAACAATCTTTCTAGCGATCTAATTAAAATCGGTCAAGTAATTAGGTTATAACGGTAAATTTATATTAATTTTTTTAGATATAGAAAATCCTTGTAAATCAGTTACATAAACTGTTACAAGGATTTTATTATTATAAATGGTGCACCATCAGGGTGCTTATTACACTATTAAAACGCTTATTTTTAGCTACTTTCTAAAGAGCATAATTTAAATAAGGGTAATTTTAGGGTAATAATCATATTAGATAGTAATATTTTTTTCTTACTATTTTTATATTTTTTCAAAAAAAGTATTGACAATACACTGAAAGTGTATTATAATATGTTTAACGTAAGAGATAAGACTAGACCAAACGGCTAGCACTCTAAAAAGGAGAAAATTATGAAAAGATTAGGAATAAACCAAAAAATTATGTTAGAAAAATTAACTAAAGAAGGAAAAATTGAAAATATTGGAAGATTTTATAGAGGCATTGCTTCAAGAAAAACAACAAATACAGGTCTTATAAGTTTTATAGATTACTGTGTTGAAGAACTAGGTTATAAATTAACACTTGGCAAAAGAGGTGGATATGAAACAGCAGTATTATATAAATAAAAGGAGTTAATGATATGAATAAAAAACAAATATTATTTAATTTAATTAATGAGAAAAAAGCAGATGAATGCACAATCTTAGGCATTCCTTCCAATGAATTATTAGAATATATTATAACAGGTAAAAATATAATGTCTTTATTCAAACAAAAAGGTATTGAAATACCATATGTTTTAGATTCAGAAGGCTTAGAATGCACATTTATAAATGTATATTTATCTCGTACAAATAGTAAACTATGTTCAATAACTATTTCTAATAAAGCAAATATAACTGTTGAATTAGTTGAAAAAATAATGAATACTTTCTTTATAGAAATTGTAGACTTATATCAATTTGAAATACTTCCATATCATATAGAGCTAATAGTTTCTGATGATACATCTATAAAATTTAAAGATATTTTATTGTATATTAATAAAAAACAACAACAAAAAGATATTGCTAATAAATTAAATATTAGTCAACAGCTTATCACTGAACTAAAAAAAGGTAGAAAAAACATGAGTATAACTACTTTATCTTCTTTTATAAAAGAATATCCTTTAATGCCTTGGTTTGAGTATTTACGAGGAATTAATAGCAATGGACTACAATAAGAAAGATTTGAATCGGATTAAAATTTGGTAGATTAACTGTTTTAGAAGAAACTGATAAAAGAGCTGATAAAAATTCTATAGTTTGGAAATGTAAATGTGATTGCGGAAATATTATTGAAGTTTCTTCTAAACGACTTGTAAATCATTTAGTAAGAAGTTGCGGTTGTCTGCAAAAAGAAAGACAAAAGGCATCTATGAGAAAATTACAAACTAGGCAATTAAAAGATAATACTAATATTGATTTAATAAAAAAATCCTCTGCTAATTCTAATAGTAAAAGTAAACATCGTGGCGTACATTGGAACTCATATCATAAAAAATGGGTAGCTGTTATAAATTTTCAATGTAAACCTCATTTTTGTGGATATTTTGACAATATAGAAGATGCAATTAAAGCTCGCAAAGCTGCTGAAGATAAATACTTCAAACCAATTTTGAAAAAATATAAAGAGCAGAACTAAGTCTGCTCTAATTTATTTTGTAATTCATCTATTTCTTGACTTAAATGTATTATCACTTTACTACTTAATTTCTTTTTTAATACAAGTTCATTTAATTTATTTTTCTTCTTATTAAGTGATAGTAGTATATTATATTTCTTCATTTTATCACTTCCCAATTTTATTATATCATTTTTATGTATACTTGTATATATCTTCGACAAATGTAGACAAATTTTTCAACTCTTTATCTGCAAGTACCAAAAACTTCGCTATTGTCTAGTTTTCTTCTTGCTATATAATTTCTGTTTCCAGACTTGCCTACATAGCTTATCCAACGATAACCTTCATTATCTATATAGCTATCATATTTAACACTCTCTCCTTTGTCGTATTGTGCTACAACTTGACCGCTCAAAGATGGACTTCTTCTTACATTCAAGTTATTAACACTTGCTGTAAAAGTTCCGTTTTGTGCAATTCTGTTTCCTGATCTATCAGCATTTAAGCCTAATTTTTTTTGATTGTTAGGTCTTAATACACATATATATCCGTTGAACGGATTATTTCTATAAGATATTGCTAACCTTTTTATGCCGTTTTGATCGTAATATTTTCCATTTACATCAATTAATCCTATGTGTCCGTATCCACCCCCGTAATTTGAGCCATATACAAGTATATCTCCTTTTTTTAGTGCTACGTTTGAACTAAGTTTTGTAAAACCATCCGGTATATTGTAAGCCCAGTCTTTTGCATTTCCACGTGCTTTGAATTGCATACCAAATACTTGATATAAATATTGCTGTATCAAAGATACACATTGACCTTTGTACTTATAATTAGGTGCTGGATTAGCTACACTTCCTTGGGCTAGTCCCCAACTTCCAAATTCTGCTAAATTCATTTTTACTCACCTTCCTCTTCTATTTTAAAAATTTCTCCTTGAAAATCTTTATCCATTTCTTCCATTGTGTTCAGTCCTTTCTTTTATCAACTTTATAATATATTCTATTTCAAAATATATTGTTTGTTCCAAATAGCTTTTAAAAATTAATTTATCATTTTCTAAAGTTTTTTGATAATATTTTAGAATTTTTATAATTCTTCTACTTATCCATTTTTTAGCCAATTTTTGCATAAAAATCGACCTCCTATACGCCAAAATAAGGCTTTAAAATAAGCAAGGTATAGTAATTACACCTTACTATTTTTCGCTATTTTCTTGATTTTTGCTTTCTACATTTTTCTGATATTGTGTTCCAAAATAAAATGCAATTATTGTTGTAAATATTGTTAGAAATTGTTCTGCGTTTATTATTTTTCTACACGCTAGTACACAAAATACAAGTGTTAATGCTAATGTTACAATACTCTTAACATCTAGTAGTTTTTTCATACTATCACCTCTTTTCTTTTTCTAAAACTGTTATTCTTGTCTCATGATCATTTATTTTTTCATCATGTTCTTTTATATCTGCTTGACTTTTTGCCATGTTTCTATCTAGACTATCTATTGTTGCGTTTAATTTTGTAATAGAACTATTTAGTTTAATAATTGGCGTCATTACTGAAATTAAAGTTACAATAAAACCAAGCAGGAGTAAAATTGAATTGTCATTCATTTTGTTTACACCCCGCTTTCATCTATATTAATATCTTTGTTTATCATATCAAATCACTCCTATTATGTATTTTTTGTGTAATATATATATATAGTTGCTTTTGTTAAAGTTGTTTTTTTTGCTAACACTACTAAATTACTTCCTTCAATCCACGCACAAAATAATGTACTTGAAACTGGTTCCAATCCAGTTCCAGTTGCGTAAGGATTAAAGCTAAAAAGTGGATATTTTCCTCCAGTAGATGTGGTACAAAATCCTTCCATATGTGTAAATTCACTTATATTTGTTGCATCAAAATCATAATTTTTAACTCCAGAAATATTTTCATATGTAAATTTTTTACCAAATTCTTTTTTTCCGTCAATTATTCTACCAGTTGCAAATTCTTGTCCTGTTATTATGTTTGTTTTTATTGAATTTTCTATCTTATTATCTACTGCTTTTGAACTATATACATTAGTTGTACTTGCTGTACCATTTTCTTGTATGATTTCTCCTTGTATTGCTACAGTTTGTTTAGCTTTTATAATATAGTTTTGTACAATATATGGCTGTAAATTGTTGTGAGGTTGGTCTCCACCTGTTGTTAAAACAGAATTACTATCAGTACTAGAAAATGCTGTCCCCCAAGTTGGTTGAAAAGCAGCGTTTACTCCTCCTTGTTGTTTATTTACAATAAGTTCATGTTTATGTGATGGCATTTCATTGACTGTTAATGTATGTGTTTTTTCTCCACCTATTTTACCTAATTCGTTGAAATCTGTATCGCTACTGCTCGTTGCAGCTTTTTTACCAACTGCAACACGACCACGTAAATCAGGTAATTTTGGATTTCTTTCATCATCATAACCGTATGTAGTACCAATTATTTCAAACAACTCGGGATATGATGTTGTACTAAATGAACTACCATCACACAATAACCAACCGTTTGGAATTGTATCACTTGAAAAAGGTAATATTGCTCCGATTGGTAGGGTATCGCCGCCTGTTCCGCCAGAACCTCCACCATAACTAACGAATGTTGTTCCACTATAGTAGTATAACTCTTTATGTTCTAAATCTACATATAAATACAAATTGCTTGGATTTTCTCCAGTTGTTGCCCACATGTTTGTTGCAATTGCTGTATATATTTTTGATGTTATTGTATTGTAGTATTTATCACCTATATTGCACTCTGTAGGTGCTGTTGATGATACTGTTAAAAGCTCTATTGTTGGCTTTCTATTTTTTATAGCTTTTTTTGCATTTTGTTGTATTTTATTTAAATTATCTGCATCAAGTGGTGTTTTATTTGATGGTAAGTTTTCAAATTCTATAATTTCCATTTCATCCATATTGTTACCCCCTTTCGTATTTTATATTTAAATCGATATTCCCTCTTTTATCTAAAGGTATTGCTTGTAAATATTGAGCTCCTGTGTATTTTGTTATTATTTTTCTATCATTTATTACATCATCATATGTTGCATCATCTTCTGCAACATCTTGATATAATTTAAATCTTAATATCAAATAATTAAAAGGCTCTAAATCAGGATACAAATTATCATCAGGAAATACTTCGTTGCTAGGATAAAGTCCTTTAGGAGACCATATATTTTTTATTGTAAATATATTGTTATTAACTTCATAATTTCCCGTTACATCATATTCTATTTCAATATTATCAGGTGTGTTTCCTAAACCAAAGTTTGTTAATTTTGCATAAGCATTATGATAAATAGTAGTACCATTTGTATGATCAGCATTCCACAATTCTTTTGCGGGAAATATGCCTTGTATTCCATCAGGAAACAAATGTACAGGTGCATTTGCTTTTTCATGTAAGCTTGTAAAAATTGCATCCGTAGATATTTCATCTATTCTTGTTATTCTTAGCTCTTCACCATCTTGTATATAAACATCGTAATTTGATACATTTAATATAGCTAGAACACTTTTTTGATAAGCAAATGTATAAGAAAAACCAAGCCAATATACCTTTTTACCATTATAATCGCTTAACTTTACATTCAATGCAGTTTTCTTTTTATAATCATATATAAAATTATCTTCGGTATAACAAACATACTTATTTGTTACTTTATTTGCTGAAGTAAATGTGTCAGTAGAAGTATTAAGAATGCATATATCGAAGTCATTATTAATTAATTCTATATCTTCACTTATATTTTCAAAATCTTCAAATTTTAATAAGCAATGTGATAAACTTTTTCCCCAAGCATTATAATTATCTATTAATGAATTTGCATAATTATTAAGTAACGTATTTAAAATAAGATTTTTAAAATAGTATTCCTTTTTACCAATTTGAATATTAACACTAACATTTTTTACTTTAGCCATTTTCAACCACCTCATGTGTTTCATTCATTTTTTCTTCTATATATTCAGATATTATTACAGTTTCAACTTGTTCATTATTTTCTTGTTTTTCTTTTTCTCTGAATAAATCAATAAAATTTTCTAAAACATCTGAACTTCTTAAAGTTATATTCCAATTTTCAACGTTTGAATGTGTAAAAGTTATATCTGTTATAATATATTCTCCCTGTGTTAAAAATTTAGGCAAATCCACTCTGATGATGTCACCAATACTTAAATTCTTATTTTTATCAAATTCTAATTTTAAAATATTGGTTTGATTTGAATTGTTATACATCATGCTTCTTACTTCAGAAACTAAATCATCTGCAAAAAACCATCTCTCATTCATATCAACAGTTTTTTCTATTACACCAGATTTTGTAATTTTTCCTTTGTTTAACTCGATTTCTTGAGAATTAACAAATTTCATTGTCTTATATTCTAAAGCAGTTTCACTCTTTAACGTTTTTATTGTAACTTGTTGATCTCCATTATAAACGAGCCCTATTATTAAATTTTTAAAGAAGTCATCTCTTTTAAGCACAATTATTTCCTTATCATTTTCAGAAAAACTTATTCCTTCGGAAATTTTATATTCATTTTCAATTAAAGCTATAGAGTATTCTTTATTATTGCTTAAAATAATGTCAAAATTATAATATTCAGTTGAACGTGAATGTGTATCACTTTCTTTTATTTTTCTAATAGTTGTTTCTGAAATATCAAAAGGATAATTGAAGTCAATAGTATCACCTTTTTTCAAAGTTTTAGCTTCAAAAAGCGGTTTATTATTTAATTTTGAATCATAATATGAATAATACCAACTACTAAAATACACTCTTGCATTTTTCACATTAATTACATTTGCATAATTTACTGCTTCTACGCAAGGTGTTATACTTAACAGCCCTTCTACTTTTTCATCATGTGTTAAATTCATTTTAGGTGGCAAACCAAATTGATAATCAATAGAATTTACATGTATGCCTTTATTTTCATCTATATACCACCACAAAGTCTCACTATTAGATAAACTATTCATTATAAATTCAGTTGTTTGCATTAAAAAATTAACTGTTTTTTGACCATCTCTTACGTTTAATTCTTTTATATCAAAACCATCTAAAATTAGAGGGCTTAAAGCCCTCCTTATTACTTCTTCTAATTTATATGTACCGATGATTGTCACTACTTTATTTGTTGCCATTTGCATAGGCGATAATAAATTAATTTCAAGTTCTCTAAATTCATTATCACTTTGCTTCATGCTAGGTAAAGTGAAACTATTAACGTATCCAGTATAAATTACTTTATTGTCTTTTTTTATTTGAACTTCTTGATATTTGATAGGTAAATCACTTAAAGTTTTATTAGTAAAGTCTATAGTTAAATCTGAGAAAGTTACTTGTCTACTAGATGTATTAATTGTATAGGAATTTAATATTTTAAATTTTTTATTACTATATTCTAAATATGTCATTATATACCTCCAACTCTTACAGTTTGTGATACATAAGGTGTTACACTTTGCCCCACTTTTCTACCATCCAAATACACATCTGATTTTGTTTGATTTAAACTTACATTTAAATTTCTATTTACATTTGCAGTTGTACTTAAGTTAGCACTTAATCTTTGTGTTTCAAAATTAACTGCAGAACTCATTTTGTCATATATATTTGATATATCTAATCCATTTGCAATTTTTTCTGATAAATTCTTGCTCGCATTATATAGCTCAGGTGAACTTGCATTCAAAGTTTTTGTTAGCCCTTTTATCATATCAGGCATCCAAGTCTCATATTCTCTCAAAGGTCCTTTATCCGGTCTAGAAAAGTGTAAAAATTCCCTAATTTTACTACCTACATTTTTTGCTGCGTCTCCTATATTTCCCAACATTGACTTTATTCCATTAATAAAACCTTGTATCATATCTTTTCCCCACTGCAAAGCTTTGTTTGGTAATTCCTTGAGTACATTCCAAATTGCTTGAATTATTTCGAATGCAGCCTGTACAATGCTAGGCAAACAATTTATAATTCCATTTGCTAATTTTACTATCAATTCCCATGCAGCTTGTACAATTTTGGGGGCATTTCTTATTAAAGCTTCTAACAATTTTTGAATTATAACAGGAGCCTTTTCTATCAAAATAGGTAAAGCTTGTATAAGTCCATCAGCTAATCCGCATTATAAGCTGTATTGCTGCATCTATTAATAAATCAATATTATCTAATAAACTAGTAACTATTGTTATAATAGCCTCCAGTGCCATTGGAATTAATGTTGGCAATTGTTGAGCTATTCCAATAACAAGAGAACTAATAATCTGTATACCACCCTGTATTATAGCAGGTAAATTTGCAATTATAGCAGTTAACAAATTTTGTAACAGCTCACCACCCTTGGCAATTAAATCAGGTAGTTTACTCACAATTCCATTAACTAAATTTGTTATAATTTCAGGTCCTTTTTGAGTAACCATTTGTAAAAAACTATTAATTTGTTCACCAAACTGTCCTTGTAGTAATCCCAAACCTGCTACTACTAGACCAATTATAGCTGTTATATTAAAAGCTTTCGTAAATATTGGTAAAAAACTGCCCATAGATGAACCTATTTTTCCAAATAATCCTCCAAAAGCACCTGTTATTTTACTTAAACCTGATGAAAGATTTGGTGCTATTTTATCAATCAGTCCTCCAAATGAATTTTGAACTTTTGCTAATCCTAAACCAGTTATAAGTTGTACTTTTCCTAACATAGTAGTAAATCCACTTGTTATTGGTGACAATAAACCTCCTATTGAACTACCAATTGTTGAAAAACTGTTTAGGATACCACTCCCTAGTCCAGAAAGCATTGTTTGAAATTTTCCAATAACTCCACCACTAATCATAGTACTAAAACCAGAATTAATACCGTTAAAAAATGTAGTAAATACTTTAGAAACTCCTCCTAATTTACCACCCAAGCCGCTAATAATTCCTGTCAATCCACTTACTTTCCCTGGTATTCCCTCAAATATTTTTACTCCACCACTTAATCCATTAAACGCACTACTTAATGTACTAAAGCCTTTGCCAACTCCAAGCAAAGCCGGTCCTGCTGTAGCAACGCCTAATATAGCTTTTGCAATAATTTGCAATTTTTCTGGGCTCATACCATTAAGAGTTTCATTAAATTTTTCAAGTGCTGATTTTGCTGTATCTAATGCTGACCCTATCCAATCTCCAACAAATGAAAATTTACTACCTACATTTTCTATAGTTTTGCCAACCAAATTTACTACTTCTATTAATTTTTGATAATTATTTAGTTGCCCTTTATTAATATTCATGCCCAGCAAATTGAGACCGAAGCTTCTAACACTGGAATTTAAACCATCTAAAGCTCCTTTTAAAGTACCACCTTTTTGGCTTAATGCATTTCCAGCAACGGACCATTGCTCAAAGCCTGCAATATTTCCTTCTAATGCGTCTGTTAAGTAATCTAAAGTTTCTGCTGCAGGCAACATTCCTTTACTTGCCATGTCTTGTACAGCTTCTTTACTTTTATTATACTTTTTAGCTAATACATCCCAAACAGGTAATCCTTGTGTAGCAAGCTGATTTAAATCATCTGTATGCAAAGTTACTTGATTACTCATTTTACCAATTGCTTGGGCTAAACTCTCAATATCAGATCCACTGCCGCCCATACCCGCTACAGCATCAGTTACAAGTTGCATATATTTTGCTGTCTTTTTTCCATCGATTCCCATGGCAACCATGGTTTGACCTGCTGAAACTATACTCTCTTGTGCAAATGTTGAAGCCTTAGCAATTTTTAATAACGAATCATACATTTCATTTGCACCAGTTTCACCTAATTTTTTCTTAAATAAATTAATAGCGCCCTCGTATGTTGTAATAAAATTTTTAGCTTTTAAAGTAGCTGCTGTAAATATTCCTGTCACCGATGCTGTAACTGTACTGCATGCTTTACCAGCACTCGTTGCTAAACCTCCTATTTTATTGAATCCATTCGCGAAACTCGATAACGTCTTACTTGCACTTGGTAACGCGTTATTTATAGTACTTTTTAAACTTTTTAATCCTTTTTCTAATTGATCTTTAGTTAAAGTTACTTCAATTGTAACACTACCGTCAGCCATATTCTCACCTCATTTCATAAGATAAGTCAGGCTCATTAGGCTCAGTTTAAAGACTTTTATTATTTATTTTTATTTCTATTTCTTTACCACATTTTTTGCATTTAAAAAAGATGCCTTTTGAATAAGCATCTTCTTCATATACAATTATTTTTTTATTACAATTTGGACATTTATACCATCTTTTCATAATTTCCTTTCTCTTTTTATATAAAATAAAGAGCTAGATTTTTTTAGCTCTTTAAATTTTTATATTATATTTTATATACACTTTCACTATTAACAACAATTTCTTCTACTATTCCATCTTTACTATATCTAACTGTATATGGATAATTTACTTTATTTCCAAACTCATTTTCTATTTTAATATTGCCACCATATACTTCAAAAGAATCTGTTTTGTTTATTTGTATATATTCACCAAAACCAATTTTATATCCATATGGATATAATTTTTTTAAAATATTATCAAATTCATTATATCTTTCTTCATATATTTTATCTTTTTCTTCTTGTTGCTTACTTTTTTGTTCATTTAGTGTTCTAATTTGTTCTTTTTCTTTTTCTTTAGACTCTTTCTCTTTTTCTTCTAACTCATTTTGTTTGTTTTCTAATTTTTGCTTATCTTCTTCTCCAATCATAACATTATTTTTAGCTATAATTAATTTACTTATTCCATTAGTATATTCTTCTTTAGCAAGGCATATATCTGCATATTTTAAATATCCTTCTGCTTTATTTTTATTTTTTTCAATATATTCATTAGTTCTCTCTTGAGCCTTTTCTAACTCTCCATTATTAATTAATTGTTCAATTTCCTGTAACTCACTATAATTTTTGGATGAATTTTTAGTCAAATCAATAACTCCACCAAAAATACCTATCACAAATGGTATACTTATAAATATAATAATTAACCCAAACCACCATTTTTTTACTAAATTTTTCATAATAAACATCACCCTATATTATAATTTCATTATAACACTGTTTTTTGAAATGTAATGTCGAAATATGTCGATTACCAAAAATTACTTGCAAAATCTGATTCTTTTTGCTCTCTAGTTCGCATATCAGGTAATTTGTATAATTCCTTTAATTTTTTTATACGCTTTTTTTCTTCTTTGTCTTTTATCGTTCGTAAATCTATAGCCCTATAGCCCATTATTTCAACTATTTTTGTATCTTTACTTAATCCATCAAACATCGCTCTAAATTTCCACCAATGCAAGTATTCTACATCTTGTAAATCAACATTATACTGTTGTAAAAAAGCACTATATATGTAATTATCATCAAATTCATAGCTATAAACTTGTTTACTTTTATTTTCAGTACTTACATTATTAGAATTGGCCAATTCTTTTCCACATCTATAAAACCACAGTATATCCTCCACCGCTTTTTCATAATCTGTTATTTGCCTAATATTAGGATAATATAGTTTTATAGCTTGTATAATCTTATTTTTTTTACGTATATTTCTATCTTGCATAAGCATTTCAAATAGCATAGATGTTCTAAAGTCAGTATTAAACTCTAAAACACCTATTCTATCTTTAATAATATCTGATAAACTATCTATTATGATACTCATTATTTTTTAGCTCTTCTTGTAGCACGATTTGGACTATATTTTTTTTCTATGTTGTTTATTTCTTCAGCAAATTCATTTTCTTGATTTACTCTAGCTTCAATCAAATCTTTAAAAGCTTCCATGCACACATTTAAATTTGTTTTATTTCCAAAAATCTTTTTATCTGTATTTTCTCCAAAAATTTCATTAAAACAATTAAATACACTTTTACATGTTTCTCTTATTACTTCGCTTGTTTTTTTATTATCTGTTTTTAATTCATTTAAGTTTTTTTGTGTTTTTTCAATAGCATTTTCTAATTTTTCCATGTCATCAGCATCATTAAAATCAAATTCTAATTCTACATTACGTATTTTCATTATTTAATTCCTCCAAATCTTCTATTAAAATACCATTAACAAGCGCAGTTTTACTTTTCTGCGCTTGTAGTGGGTGTAAATGTACATGTTTTCCAACCATCAGTACTTGTAGCAGTTCCTTCTTCTAAATCGCCATTAGCACCAAATGCACCACTATACTGATAAGCATCTGTACCATCGCCATCGCTGTCTGGTAATATCGAATAATTCCTTCTTCTTGCTTTAAATGTATCATCTGTAGTTCCTTTTTTATTAAAGTTTACGGCCACAATAGGTACAACTACACCTGTTTGCTCTAAATCATGTACATTTGCTATTAAATCGTGAACATCATTATTAGTATATCTGTCAAAGCCATATGCTATCTCTGTAGCATATCCTGTGACATCTTTTCTACTAGACTTTTCATCAACATATCTTCTTTCATATGTTTCTGTATTTAATGATTTACCATTGTCTGTAAATCCAGTCATTCTTTTATAAGTTGTTGCATCTACTGTTAATCCCATAAAATTAACAATGTCAGCTCTATTATATAATTTTTCTACTACATTTTGTGTATCTGCCATTTTTTATCAACTCCTTTTTGGCATAAAAAAAAGAAGCTATAATGCTTCCTCTCTATATACTACCTGCATTTGTATAATATAAATTGCTGTAGTTTCTGTTTTTCCTAAAATATAACCAGGGCTAGTACATTTTATCCACTGTATGCCTTTTATATTAGGTAAAACTCCTCTTCTATTATTTCCTTCTATCCAGCTCATAAAATCTTCACAAAATTTACTATTAGTAAGATTAACTATAGCTTGACTTGAAAGTGGTGCTTGTACAGTAAAATCAAAATTTATTTGTTTTAAACAACCACCATCTCTATAATCTTTGTATATAGGGTTAGATGGTGTTTTGTCTATAGAATAATTTTGTGGCTTATCTTTTAAATAGTCAACATTTATTTTACCATTTTTAAGTAATGAACATGTTTCTATATATTCTTTTATTAATTCCATATTTGATTTATTTTCCATATCTTCTTATAAACTCCTCTAAATTATTACATATTTCTTTTCCTTTGTCATTCCACATACGCTTATCCCATTGTGACCCACGTTTTGGTGCTCCATTATATTTAAAATTCCTATTACTAAGTATTTTTTTGACACTAGTCCTGGAATACCACCTTTTCTTTTCAGCATTATAGAATCCACCAACTTTATATTTTGGATCTATCATAACTTTACCATGGTAATGTATCCTTGCATATGGTGAAATATATTTTATAGAATGATTATTAGGATAACTTTTATTATTTTTTAGGTCTCCTGCTTTAAATGGTATATAAGGATCAGAATATCTATCTACTTCATTCCTTAAAAATAAAGTAACAGCACCCTCATTTTGCAATCCATGTCTTTTAAGTATTTCAGCAACAGGTTTTATATCAACCCTAGTTTTAAAATTTCCACTTGCCATTATTCAGCAACTCCTATTTTAAAATGTTGTAAATTTCCTTTTCTATTATCATCTACACTCACAACCTTAAAAATTTGATATTTTCTCATCAGACTATTAAAATCAAATTCCTCATTAATTACTCCTTCAATTATATAATCATCTGTTTTAATATCTATATTTTCATTTGTAGGTATGTAAATTGTTCCTGTGCTAGCTGTTTGAACACCTTTATCAACTTGATTAACCTTTTTATTATGTCTAAAGTAAACTTGTTTAAAATAGATTGTAGACACTTTCTCATCATCTTCAAAATGATATACAGTTATTTGATGTATAAAAAATCGTTTATTCATAATTACTCACCTCGAAATAGTAAATAATTACCATCTTTTCCAATTACATTCCATAATTGCTCTTTTAAAACGAGTTCTTTCCTGTTAGCGTATTCATTTTTTATTTCTTCAGGTGTAGAGTATGTCTCGCTCCATCCTTCTATATTTTGTGATTTTAGATTTCCTATTTCGGATAGCTTTGAATTTTGCTCATTAATTAAGTCAATAATTAAGCAAGTAGCATATTTTACTTGTTCTGAAATATTATTTATATCAATTCTTTCAAAAGTGTGTCTATTAATATAACTACTTGCTTCTATTACTAATTTATCGAAGTTATCAGGTATGCTATCAGCACCTAACAACTCGATATATTCCTCTTTGTCTATGTATTTAAGCATACCTTTTCAACTCCTATTTTCTATCAGCAGTCACTTTTTCTAATTCAGCTTTTACTGTTTCTAACTCTTTTATTAAAGTTTCTTTTTCAGCTTTTACTGTTTCTAACTCTTTTTGAATTTTTTTAATTTCTTTATTTTCTTTTTTAGGAGTCTCTTTATTGACTCCCATACCAACATATACTTTCATAATCATTATTCTCCTTTATAATGCATATAAATTCCAGCTCTTTTGTTTTCATAAACATCAACTAACCCATATTTTCTATATTTTTGCATATAAGCATCAGAAGTTTGGTTTTCCTCAGGTGTTATAATATTATTTGCAGTATGTTTTTTGTGCTTTATAACTGCTGGCTTATGAACAATCATAAAGTTAATATCTTTTCCATCTACTGCTTTTTCATATCCACCATCAAGTCCACCTTCTTTATCTTCTATATCGTTTAAGACAATTTTTGTGTAGAATACAGATTGAGGAACTTCTATTATTTTATCAAATTTTGATAATACATTTCTTGATTTTGTAGTATCTAAATCGTCTATATTTCCTTTGATTTCAGAAGTTATATAAAGTAATCTTTGATTTTTTGGCACTTTATCATTATCCATTTTTACTGATGCAGCTCTTAAAGCTTTTACTGCTTCTTCTCCAGTTGCTAATGTTCCTGTTCCAACAGATATATCTTCTGTACCAGCTAATTTAGCAAATGTAAATGCATCTCCTTCTGGTGCTACTTTTGTTCTTTCAAATTCTGCACCTAGCATTCCAAATGCTACTTCTGCTGTTTCTTCATTATCTAAAGTATCAACTTCAAATTTTGTTCCTCTATCATAATTAAACTTAACTGTTTCCCAAGTTAAATCTACTTTTCCTTTTGTATAACCACTATTTCTTGAATAGTTACCTAATCCAGACATTTTTAATTTTGGTATTACGATTTCATTTGCATTTTGTCCTGCTTTTACCATTGCTGGATTTGAATTTAAATCACCTGTTAGAGAAGCTTCTTCATAAACTTCATCTAGTAATGGTACATAATTTTTACTTAATTGAATAGCCATACTTAATTCCCCCTTTTAAATTTCTTTTGGCTTTAATCCCATAGCAATTCTTAACGAATTTTCATTACTGTTGCTTGGTGTACCTGGTGTTGTATCAGAAAAACTAGGTTTTGGTTTATCGTCAATAAATGCATCTGCATATTTTTCCTTAAAGCCTTTTACTAATTCTTCGCCACCAAGTAAAGTATCTCCATCGAATTTAAGTTCTTTTTCTTTAATTTGTGAGATAACTTCTTTCTTGTAGATATCATTTTTTAGATTTAATTTATCTACATACTTTTCAAGCTTATTATTAAGCTCCATTTCGGCTATTTGAGCCTTATAATCGTTTTCTGCTGTTTCATATTTTGCTTTATAATCTTCAGCAGATTTTTTGATAGCATCTATATCCATAGATTTATAGCTATCAATTTCTTTGTTTGCATTAGTTAATAATTCCTTTGTATTATTAACCTCTGTTTCGAGAGTTTTTATTTTGTCATTAGCCTTGTTAATATCCTTTCCGTTTTCATCCATTATTTGGTCTATTACGGCATCTTCAAGATCTAATCCTTTTAAAAATTCTCTTTTCATAACTTAATCCTTTCTTTTGCTACACTTTTTTTACGTGGGTTGTATCCACTTGCTCACGTAGATTTACGTCATTGCAGACATATAAAAAGAGACTAGAATTTTATTTCTAATCTCTTATTTAACTATTTATTTTGCTTTCTCAGCAATTCTAATATTTCAAAACCACTTTCTTCTTCTTCTTTCAAATGTTTTATTTTATCCTTATAATTTGATTTTTCTTGCAAATAATTATAATGTTTTGCTATTTCTTCGTCTTTCATTCCTAAAGAATTTATTAATTTGCAAAATTCTTCATCAGTAATTTCATCAATATTATTTATACTTAAAAACTTTTCTTTTAGCGTCATTTTAGCATCTCCTTAATCAAATCATAAATTTTAGGCAATTTTCTTTTTAAATTATCTCTATTTTCAAAATATTCTCTAAAGCTCTCACTAAATATCTCTGTTGCTCTTTCTACATCTACTTTTCCGTTTTTAAAAATCTGTGTCTTATCTTGAATGTGCAAATATCCTTGATACTCTTCTACAAAATTATCATTTTTCAAAGCATAATATTTTCCATTACCTCTTGAAATAATAGTTAATTTACTTTCATCTGCAATTTGCTGTTTCAATCTTAAATATGCTTTATTATTTTTCAAGAAAGTATCCTCAATTAAATGTCCTACTTCATGAATTACTTCATATTCATCTGAGTTTTGGTAAATATATACTTTTTTTAATTTTTTGTCATACCTACTATAATTTTTATCTGTACTTCCTTTGTTAATAATTTCAAACTCTAAATTATCTTCTAAAATTTTAGCAAAGCTTTGCTTTTCATTTGCTATAATTGATATAGCTTTTTTTATGTTATTTTCTTCGTTTTTAGTATTATAATTATTAATTACATTCTTTCTTATATATGGAACTATTGTATCATCTTTCTTATCATTTTTCAACTCTTCTAATTCTTCATCAGTATAAACTCTTCCTGTTCCATCGTAATATGGAAACATAGAATGTCTACAATTCCAACCTCCAAGCCCAGGACCAGTACCATATCCAGTTTTATCTACTAGACTAGGATATTTTTTGCTTTTTCCACTCCTACTATATACTTTGCCTTGCCATTCTGCATGTGCTGGTCTAGCTCCTTCGTGTGCTGTCACTTCTACTAAATCGCATCCGCATTTCTTTTGCTCTTTCTTCTTGCATTTTTAAACAAGTTTGATTTACTCCTGTCATAACTGCTCTTTTAACTGCACTTTTTATATTAAGTCTATAGCCACTATCATATTCAACTTGAATACCATCTCCAAACTGTTTTATTGCTTTTCTTATAGCTGTATTATAATCAAATGCTCCGCTTGATATTTGCATATATGCATCATTACATACATGTATAAATTTTTGTTGACTTGTATTAGCTGTTGTAAGTGTTAAATTATATAAACTGCCATTTGTTTTATTTAAAGTATTTTTTAATATATTTAACATTGTTGTTTGCTGTTTTAATGGTATAGGATTTAAGCCTTGCTTTCTGTATATTTTATCATCGTATTTTAAAGCTTCTATAGCACTGTTTTCAAAAGTCTTTTTTACTATTTTTTCACTTACACCACTATAACTAGCTACTTTTGATACAACATCATCATATAACATGCCAGCCTCTTGAGCCACTCTTATTTGAAATCTAGCACTTTCAGTCATTTCAAAATCAGTATTATTTAATCTTCTTACTATGTCTTTTATAATTGAATCTTCTAATTTAGAATATATTTTTATTGCATCATCTGCTACATTCTTTAAAAAATCAGGTGTTAACATAGATTACTCCTCATCAAATATTTGATTTTCTGACTTTTCTTGTTTTATTCTATCTAGCTTTTCTTGTGCTTGTTCCTCTGTAAGTCCGTATCTCCACATTAAATAATCTAATTTACTTCCTAAACCAAGGTTAGTCTCTTGTAATCTTATTCTTTGTTCGCTTTCAGTATCAACTATTATACTATCATCCCATTCAGCGGATACTTCAATATTTCCACTAGGAACTAATTCATATAAATCACAATACACATCCATTATATATACTAAATGTTTTAGTGCTTTTTCTAAACTGTTTTGCATTTGAGACACCGCACTATATGAACGTTGTTTACTCGAATTGATTTCAGTAGCTGTTTTATCTACTTGACTAGGATCTGATATAGTACCATAAGCAAGATTACATTGAAATTCTATTTCTTGTTTTATCTTATTTTGTCCACGTATAAAGCCCTCATCACGTAATTCTGGACTAAATTCTTTATAAAATCCATCTTCTCCAATATTAAGCGCTTTTACTATTTTGCTTCTTCTTTCTTTCCCATTTTCATTTCTTAAAGCATCAATATCTGCATATATGCTTCTTTCTGCACTCTCATATTCATAATCAAGTCTTGCTGCTTGTATATCTGCTTTTCTTATGCTATCTATTGCTTTATGATATACTGATACACCTAAACAAGATTTTGTATCAATATTGTTTGTAAGTGGTACTTTATAATAAGAAAATAGAGGTATCTCAATATTTTCTATAACTGTTCTTTCTCTTAAATCAGACCACTCTTCTACTTCAAATAATGAAGCAACTCTGCCCAGCATAGAAGAATTATAACTTTCAGTAACATATACTTTGTTTTCTACTATATAATTTGTACCTTGTAATGTATGTGTTTCAAGCCTTGTATATATTTTATCTCCTTTGCTAACCTGAGATGAAAACACTATGCTTGTTATATTACCTGCACTATCAAATTTGATGGGCTTACAGTCTGTCTGAGGTATATAATCTATATAAAACTTGTTTTGTTTTATAAATGGCTTAAAGAAACCGCCTCCAACTGCATTAAATAAACCTAATTTTGATTTTATATCTTCTAATACTTTTTGATATTGTTCATTTATAAAGTCTGCTCTTTCGCTACCTGTTACTTCTGATTTCATTTCTAAAGTTATAAGCCTTGCAAATTCTTCAGCTATACTAGCACCAAGTTGCAAACTGCTTACTTCTTTGTTTAACCATGGTGCATTATTAGTAAAAATCTTAAGCCATAAATCCATTGCTCTATCCATTTCATTTGATATTGCTGTTTTTACTTTTAATGCTTCTTCTATTGTAGATTTACTTAACATTTTATCAATTCCTCTCAAAAACCATTCTTTTATTTTCTCAAACATATTATTGACCTCGTCTTTTCCAAATTTTTTCTAATGCATATCTAATCGCATCAATATGGTGATTATTTTTATCTGGATATCCAGTTATAACATTACCATCTTTATCCTTTTCATATTCGTATTCAGAAAATTCTTCAGCGGTATGAGGACACCTTATAGGATCTATAATTATTTTATTTAAGCTTGCTAACCATTTCATACTATATTCCACACTACCAGGTCCTTTCTCTGCTCCTCTTATAAATGCCCCATAATTTTTATAATCACCTATTGATTTTTTTTCAGCACTATCTGCTGTTATTAAATCTTCATTTGTTACGCCTTTTTCTTGCAACATTTTCCAAGTATTTTCATTAGATGTTTTGTTACATCTTAATTCATCAAAAATATATAGTGTTCTTCTAGCACTATCAAAGTGCATATTATTATAAGCAAATGGATCAGGATACCAACCCCAGTCAATACCTTTATATAATCTATCAAATTCCTTTATTTCATTGTCAGTTATTTCTCGTAATTCTAAATTTTCAAATACATTACCACCATCGCCAGTTTCATTACCTATGTATTCATTTTCATATATAAGAGGTGCTGTTTCTTTGATATATTCTGCTTCATCAATAAAAGCCTGTCCTAACCATTCTTTAGGAGCAGACCTATAATCTGATAAATGAACTAATCTATTTTTTTTAATTTTTCTTTTTTCTTTATTTACAAAATGTTGCTTACTCGATGGAGTATTACAAGTATATAATTGCACAAAATCTTCTCCACCTCTTACTATGGATTGATTAATTTTTCTTATTGCATTCATACCTTGCATTTGGTCAAATTCTTCATACCATATAACACCAATATACATTCCTTTAGGTGGCTTTATTGATTTGATTTTTCCTGGATCATCTGCACCTCTATAATATATCTTTTGACCTGTACTCTTTTTCGTTACTTCCATAGGACTGACTTTAAAATCATATGTATCTATTAATCCATTAAAAGTTTCACTAAATTGTGATACAGTCCATTCTGTTTGTGCATATACAGAATCTCTTAATGTATTTGTATATCTTCTTATAATGATTGCACACATATTAGGATTATTCTCTAGTAAATCAATTAACACCTCATTTGCAAAAGTAGATTTTATACTACCTCTTCCACCAAGTAACCAATATTCAAGATGTTCTCTGTTTAAAATATCTCTATAAATATTAATAAATGCAGGTGGTATATCTTTTGCTGGTATAGATACTTTATAATGTTCTATCTCTTCCTTTTCTTCTTCAGCTCCTATATACTCTCCTGCAGTATCTCTTACAAACTTTGCACTGTCAAGATTACCTTTTAATGCTTTTTCTACTTGATTAGTAAGTATAGCTGTTTGTATTGTTAAGTCTTCTTCTTCAATTCCTAATTCTTTTAATTTTTCTTTACCATCCGAATCAGGTAAATTCAAATTTAAAAGCATTTTTACAGTATCTTTCATTGCCTTTTTTTGTCTTCTTACTTCGCCAGATTTTTTTCCACCTTGACTTGCATATTCTCTCTGTTCGCTCTCTGTTCGTTTATTCCAAGGAATTAAATTTTGTTCGTTAGCCAATCACCTCACCTGCTTTATTTTGTGCTCCTAACTGATAATAAACATATAGCAAAAATAGTTATACATATTATTATCGTTATAGTTACAGCTGTCATATTCATATCACTTCACCCCTTTATAGCAATTAATACACTTTTCATCTCGTATATTTAATCTACAGCGCATTGTATTACGTTTTTCACAACTCTTACATTGTGTTTCTTTTATCTCTTTTTCATTTATTAAAAAGTCTTTACTTAATTTTTCTCTTAGTATTTCATTATATATATAACTTTTATATTGTTTTGATTTTTTACTCATTTGTTTATCACTACCTTTTTATTACTCATTTTTTTAAATAAGCATTAAAAAAGTAGCCCAATCTTGGACTACAAAGAGGTTGATTATAAAAAAACTAAGGTTTCCCTTGTTTGCATTCAAAATAATAGCAAAGTATAACATCAGCTTGACGGGTATGTTGCTACACTTGTGGATAAGTATATATACATATACTGAGAGATTCTGTAACTCCCAACTTATATTCTAACTACAGATGATACATTCCTAAATTTCAGGACTTTTCATATAAGCACCTACGCCTCAACTCCAAAGCCTGTGGAAACATTTTTTGCTTATGCGCAAATACGCCCCCTGTTCGCGCAGTTCCACTTCTCGCAGCCAAGCCACTTTTGTACCTGTTTTATATTATATTTCAATCGAATTTCATGAAAGGTATCGCAACCCTATAAAACAGTGCCTTATCGCGTTAGAAACGATTATTCAGCCATATTACTTTGCTTAATGTACATTGCCCATACGGGCTGGTGGTAGTAATTAGCGTACTACCAATGCTTTTTTTAATCAATTTTTATTAACAAGAGACCTTTTTTCAAGATAGTTAATTTTCTTAGAGAAGTTTTCCGATACTTCTCACTATACTAATTATAACACGTTTGTTTTAAAAAAGTGCGGCACTTTTTTATTTTTTGCATATTTTTTCAAATATTTTTCTTTTTATAACAGCCATTTTCTTTTTTATTTGGTCAATACTAAACTCATGGTTATATTTTTTCTTATAAGATAATATAGTGTCATTAAAACTAAGTTTTGATTTACCATATTTACAATCTATTATAAACCTATCTTTTTCAGATAAACTATCAAGTGCTTTTTCTAATATATAATATCTTCTTTTTACTCCTCTTAATCTTTCTTCTTCAAGTTCTATAAAATCAGATATTTTCTTTCTTATATTTTCTCTATTAATTGTTTCATTTTCAAGTACTGAATATACTCCACCTTTCCTTTTTGGCATTCCAAAAGTATCACAACTTTTTAAATCAGAATACCATTCATTTAAGTAATCATCATCGTTCCACTTTTCATTTAATTCTTTTCGCCATATTTTTATTTTTTCAGTGTTAACTTTTATATATTCTTTATCATCCTGATGTTTTTTTAACACATTAGTTACATCTTTCATATCTATATAAGCATCTGCACATGGAGTATCACTTATCCTATCAATTATTTTTGGCTCTTTGCAAAATTTACAATAATTGTAACTTTCACACATTCCACCATTTTTTCTACATGCCTCTCTCTCTAATATTTCTTGTAAAACATTTTTATCCATATACCTACCTCCATTTTTTTAT
>ULMK01013395.1_pt1 | contig 68614 bp, 59 predicted proteins | sample 1951621 | NCBI WGS metagenome assembly ULMK01 (sample SAMEA4835547, study PRJEB28245) | human gut metagenome | biome: gut microbiome; material: fecal sample | place: Denmark | collected 2008
ATCCATACCACCTGCACCTGAAAAAAGTGAAACTACTCTAAAATCACTCATTTTATTTGAACCTCCATAGATGTTTTTATTATAACAGAGTTTAATAAAAAATGCAAACCCTGCGATTAAAAATATTATATAACTTATTAAAAGAAAAAGCAATAGTTGCGACTGAAAATATTATACAATTTTTTATAGAAAAAAGCAATAGTCGCAAATGATTTTTTTTTTAATGCATGATATAATATTTTTCGATAATAGAAGACAAGTTTCGACAAATTTCGAAATTATTTTGTGATAAAATAATTTAGGAGGGTAATATATGAAAAATAATTTAAAACTTTTTTTTAGTTTTTATAAGAAACAAACTATAATTGAAATAATCTTAATAATATTGGCGGTGTTAACAGTTTTTGATATGTTAGATTTACCAACAAAATTCATTGACAAATATAGTATATTTGCATATTTGTTAACAGGAATATTTTTGATTTTTATATTATTAAATAAAAGAATATATAATTTTCTAAAGATAAATACTACTAATTATATTGATATATTTTTAATTTCAACTACTATAAGTGTATTTTTATATACAGCTTTTACAAAACTTTTTAGTTATAGTGTTTTTAAATTTATTATATTAGTTTCTATTTTGATATTTCTACTAATAATATGTATTATAAGATGTGTAGTTATTTATAATTGTATTAAGAAGAAAAAGAATATAAAAGCTGAAATTAATGTTATGGATATTAAACAGTTGTATAATAATGAAATAGAATGCAGCGATAAAAATTTAATTTTTTTGGAAGAAAAGGATGTAAATTATGATTTATTGAATAGAGGTAAAATAATAACAGAGTTATACAATAGTATAAATTTATGCAAAAATAATACTAAATTCATTATTTCATTAACGGGAAATTGGGGATCTGGAAAAACTACAATATTAAATATAGTAAAAAATAGATTATCTAAAAATGAATATATTGTTATAGACAAATTTGATGCATGGAAATTTAATAATGAAGAATATTTATTTTATGCAATGTTCGATGAGATTATAAAAAATACAGGAATAAAATTTAGTACTTTAGAGGTTAGAAAGTTCGTAAAATTATGTAATAATATGTTATCTTCAAAAATTGACTTAAAACTTACAAATAATGATTTAGAAAATAGAATTATTGATAATATTAAAGATACTATAAATAATTTTCTAGAACTTAATAATAAAAGAGTAGTATTTATAATAGATAACTTAGAAAGAACAAATGAAGAAAATATACTTTTAATTTTAAGGACAATTTCAACAATTCTAGATTTAAATAGATTTATTTATGTATTAAGCTATGATGAAGATGAGATGAAAGATATTTTTGAAAATAAATTGAAGATAAATTATGATTATATAGAAAAAGTTGTTCAATTACCATTAAAAGTCCCTCAAATAGATAAATACGATATAGATAAAATTTGTACAAGATGTATGAGTAATTTATTAATTTATTATGGAATTGATAAGAAAGAAATAGAAAAATACATGCCAGCTATAAAACTATTTAATAGTAAAATAAAAGATTTGAGATCATTCAAGAGAAAAATTAATTCAATTTTTAATTGTAATTTTTATTGCGATAATTATCTGAATAGAATTGATGCCTTTTTATTAGAGCTTATACATGAAGAAAACTATTCATTGTATAACCATATTAGAAATAATTATAAGTATTTTGTTTCTGAAGATCAAATTGCAGTATATGGATACTCAATGTTAAGCGCAAAAGAATATAATGAAGAAACTACAAACTTTTTTGATGAACTCTTTAGTAATAGTGAAAACCAAAAATATAAAGATATTTTGAAATTATTATTTCCTAATGTTAATAAATTTTTAACAGCATATCGAATAGATAATAGAAGAGTTGAATTTTGGAACGAATCATCAATTATAGTTCCAAAAGAGAAAAAAGAATATTATCAATCTATTATTGATAGGAGAATATATAATGCTAAGTTTTTTGATTTGTATTTTACAAAACAAAAAAATGAATTTATAGATATAGATAACATGATAATCGAATTTGTTAAATATATAAATAATGAAGAATACCAAATCGATGACTTAAAGGCAATACAAGAAATACAACAAAAATTAGGAAGAATAATTTATCTATATCAAGATGCTTCTCAAAAATACATATTGGAAACAATGGAGATACATATAGATAAAATTGAAAAAAATAAACTGATTTTATTATTATGCTTAATAGAAAGCCAAAATTTTGTAAATAATGAACCAATTTTCTTTGGAATCAACTCAAATGAAAGGTTAGAAATTATTTGTGCAAAATTATCAAAAAAATTATCAGACAAAGAACTAGATGAATTTAAAAATATTATAAAGATAAATTATAAAAATATGTTTTTTATTAGGAGAATGCTATATTGGATTAATCCTAAAGATAAATATAATTTAGAGGATACAGATCAAGAATTGTATAATCAGCTAAATGAATGCTATAGTAAATTATTAATTAACGTAGTTGAAAAAAATATAAATATATATACTAAGGAACATTTTTGTAGGCATAATATTTTGTGCTTAATGGAAGATGAAAAATATAAAAGTCAGATAAAGAACATAAATGAAAATACTATTTTTAAATTTTTAGTAGATATGGTATCAATCTCTTGTGGGACAAACGGATATGGTTATTCAATAAATAAAGAAACATTAGATAAGTTTATGACATATGAAAAAATTGATGAATATATCAAAAAAACAGACTTAGACAATATTACTGAAATTGAAAAATTTATTTTAGAAGTATATAATAAATCAAAGCAAAAAGAAGAAGGGTTGCACGAAAATACATTATATAGAGATAAATATATAGAAATAAAACATATATAAAATAAAGTAGGATTTTGTTAACATTATAAATCAAAATCCTACTTTACTTTTCTATGAATTCATACAACCACTAATTAACTGCACACCATCTACAAATCCATTCCTATAATACTTCTCATTATAATAACAAACATAATCCAAGAAATTTCTATCAAGTAATTCAAGTTGTTTTTTTACATATTTTTGATTTTGTTTAGGAACATTCTTTAAAATACGTTCACTAATCTCATCAAACTGAATATAATGTTTTTTATCTTCTTCTGTTAAATATGCAAGTTCAGTATCTTCTCTAAAATCTAACCATTCTTTCAAAATATCTTCTTTATTTTCTCTAAAATTATTTTCCATAAAATAAACCTCCAAATTATAAAAAATATCCAAATACTTCCAAAAATTATTAGTAAAAAATTGGGGAGAAATTGGGGATCAATTTCTCAAAAAGGGTACAATTTTAACCAAATTATTCACTAAACAAAAAGTTCTAAAAGCATTGATAACACTATTGCTAAATGCAATTCAATATTAAACAACAAAAACAAATTTTCGCCCTCATAACCCGAAGGTCACAAGATCAAGTTTTACAACTGTAACCCAAAAAATACTTAGAATCGCAAGAAATTGTGGCTCTTTTATATAATAGTTAAGTTCGATTAAAAAAATATATAATGAAGCATAAAAAATAACTTCAAAAAAATATTTTTTTTAGTTATTTAAATGGTAAATCCAAGTAGACTATCATATTTATACATTCTAGAAACACATCATCCAGCATCACATAAAGCATCTTTGATAATAAGAAAAAATAATAACACAAGTATAGCGATAATTAAATAATAAGTTCATATTAAGAAAATAAATAATAGAGACACATTATCATTATTGAAACTTTAAATAAAAAATAGTATAATACGAATAAATTCAAAATTTAACAGATTATTTACAATAAATATTACATCAAACAAAATAAAAAAGAACAAAAGAAATTTCCAAAAAAGGAGTAATATCACATGAAACTACTAGAAATGAAATGTAAAAATTGCGGTGCACTACTAAAAGTTGAAGAAGATGCTAAATATATTGACTGCCAATATTGCAATACAAAATACAAATTAGATGACGAAGTCCAGCATATAAAATACGACGACATGGAAAAATCAGGCTATGAATTTGAAAAAGGAAGAATTAGAGCTCAGCAAGAGCAAAAACGAGCACAAAGCAATTATAATAATTTAAATAATGTTAATAATACCTCAAAAAAGAAAAATAATAAGACATTCTGGCTAATATTAGCCTGGATATTTTTATTACCATTTACAGCAACATATTTTATAGCAAAAAATAACAAACTAGATAAAAAGAAAAAGATTGTTATAATTGCAATTATGTGGGTTATATTTTTAGTAATTGCATATGCTAACCCATCAGAAAACATCAAAGATACACAAAGTAATAATCAAAATCAAACTGAAACACATATTGAAGATAATTAAATATAAATAAAAAATCCCACAAAACAATTGCACAAAAATAAAATATATGTTACATTAAAATTAAGCAAAAAACAAAATCCGACAAAAAGTCAAAAAAATAAAGGAGGAACAACACATGTTTTGTACAAATTGTGGAAAAGAAATACCAGATTCAAGCCAATTCTGCGAATACTGTGGAAAATCAACACAAAGTAAACTGCAATCAACTAAAAACATACAAGTAACAATACAAAGAAGAAAAAAATTTACAGGCTGTGCAATACCAATGTCAGTATTTATAGACAACCAAAAAGTAGCAAAGCTAAAAAATGGAGAATCAACACAAATAGAAGTACCAGCAGGAAAGCACCAAGTTATAGTAGAATTTTGGAATGGAGTAAGTAAAACAGAAGTAGATTTTTCAGAAAAATATTCAAAAATGTATTTAGAAATAGGAATAAAAATGGGATTAGTTACTTCAAAAGCTGTAATTACACAAATAAAAGGTGAATAATATAATAAATAGCCTAATAAAAATAAAATATAAAAGGAGATAAAAAAATGGGAAAATTTTGTAAATATTGTGGAAGTGAATTAAATGATGAAACTAAATTTTGTCCAAAATGTGGGGCAAAAATAGAAGAAATAATAGAAAATAATGATCCAATAAAAACAGTTGAAAATGGATTAAATAATAATCCAGTAAACAATAATCAAACAAATGAAAATAAAGGAGATGATGTAACTGGAGAAACAAAAACAAATCCAGCAGCAGTAGCATCACTTGTATGTTCATTAGTAGGTTTAATAATAGCAGGTTTGCCATTAGGAATTGTTGCTATATGTTTAAGTGTAGCTGCTAAAAAACATATTAAAGTATTTCCTAATGAAAAAGGAAGTGGAATGGCAACAGCAGGTCTTGTAATTGGAATTATAGATGTTGTATTTACTTCTATATGGACAATAATAAAAACAGCAAATCTTTTTTAGTAAAAATAAAAAAGCACAAAACAAAAAGCATTGGAAGAACCAATGCTTTTTTCAGTTATAAAATTCATTATTCTTTTGATTGGGTTATGAATTACTTTCTAGAATCATCAATATGATTAAAAAGATTATCAATCTCAGAATCAGAAAGGATGCCCTGTTTCATTAATGCATCAGCCAATGCGGCAAGATATACTTTACGTTCATTCAAAACTGATCTCGCATAATTTCTAGCCTCAATGAGCAATGCATCAATGCTTTCAGTAATAATAGCCTTGGTTTCTTCTGTTGTCAAATTTGTGTCAGTGATAGCTCGCACTTGACTGAACTTTTCCGAAAGTGCATATTTGGTTACAACACTGTATGCAATATTGTTCGCAGATTCAAGATCGCTTGACGCACCAGCAGAAAGTTCATTAGAATACATTTCTTCAGCAATTCTACCAGCTAACTTACTTGCAATAAGCTGAATGTAATATCTTCGATTTAGAGATGGTGTTATTGAACTATCAATTTCGAAGACATTAATTCCAAGGTAATCATCAGCAGGCATAATTGAAACTGCCAATACCTTTTGATTTGTGAGTTCATCTGCAAACTTGTGAAGAATGTAATGACCAGCCTCATGGTAAGCAGTAGACATTTTAAACTCATCAGACATCGATTCAAATTGCTTAGTGTTTATAGCAAAATTTGAAAGCACATGCTTTTTTTGAACTTTCTTCTTACCATCAATCTTGGCAGAAACCATTGCTTTGTCAACCAAATCCAGAGTCCTATCGGGATTGCACGTTTCAAAGTTGAAACATGCAGCATTAAGCATAATGTAGTTTAACATATGTGTAGAAATAGACACACCATGATAATCTTGCAAATACTTAACCTGGTTGCGTATCATCGGCAATACTTCATTTGAGGATGGTTCCTTGACATATAGTTTTTCAAATCTACGCTTCAATGCTCCATCAGTAGAAAAATACTTTTCGTATTCTGCTGAGGTTGTTGCACCAATTACACGAGTTGTGCCTCGTGCAAGAAGTGGCTTTAAAGCATTAGCTAAATCCAAACTGCTATCTGCACATGATCCAGCACCTAAAAGCAAATGTACTTCATCAATAAAAAGTATGCACTTAGGATTGCTTTCCAAAAAGTTAATAAGAATCGTGAAACGTTCTTCGGCCATACCTCTGTATTTTGTTCCTGCAATAAGTGCGTTTACATCAAGAGATACAATAATACAATCTTTTAAGTCATCAACGCAATTTCCTGTAACAATCTGCCATGCAAGTTTTTCAACTAATGCAGTTTTTCCAACACCTGGCTCTCCAACCAGAATTACATTGCGTTTGTTTGCCTTAAGGAGAATCTGAACCATTTTTTTTGTTTCATCATCTCTTCCGCAAATTTTACAGACTTTATCAGACTTTGAAAACTTGGAGTTCATATCGGTTAAAAATGAATTCAAGCTTTGTGGAATAACAGATTGACTATCTGTATCAGAAAAGCCATCAAAATCTGGAATAAAGTAAGACATAGTATTAATGAAATCTTCACTAAATAGTTCTGACCAAGCTATTACAACACAATCATTAAAAATAGTATCACATTCATATGAGTCATGAGCGATTTCTTTTGCAGTCGCAAGCAAATCCAATATAGTTTGCTCAAGTGTCAAATACTCATTTGAAATAGATAAGTAGTTGACCTTACCATATGTGATTGGGTTTTCATTAAGATCGCTTATGATATAATCATAGATGTCGTCCTGAGTAATGTCAGTATTGTCATGAATGTATACATTGGGCGAAGATCCTGGAGTTGCAATTAATGAAAGCAAAAAAATTTTCCGTGGAATAAAATCCAATTTTAAACGGCAAGAGATTTCTTTTGCTAACATAAAAGCTTGCAAAACACAAGAATCAATTTTTAAAAAGTTCATATAAAACCTCCTAAAATTAAGTCAAAGTTTGCATCTTGGCGTATGATATACATAATATATATGCATTTATGCGATTTGTCAATAAAATACGATAAATATATACTTTTTTGTTGTTATAAATATAGTAAAATGATATAATTCAGGCAAAGGAGTGAGTAAAAATGAAACATGAAAAATCTTGTGGATGTATTATAATCGAAGATAAAAAAGTATTATTAATAAAACAAACAAATGGAATCTGGGGATTTCCAAAAGGACATGTAGAAGAAAATGAAACAGAGCTACAAACAGCAGAAAGAGAAGTAAAAGAAGAAACAAATATTGATGTAAAAATAGATGAAACAAAAAGATATACAATGAATTATATAACAGATAGAGGAGCAAGCAAGGAAGTAGTGTTATTTTTAGCCAAAAAAATTGGAGGAAATTTATCAAGACAAGAAAGTGAAATTTCACAAATAGAATGGTTATGTTTTGATGATGCTATAAGTAGATTGAGCTATAAAAACACAAAAGATTTATTTAAAAAAGTTGTAAGCCAATTATAAAGAATGAAAACTCAAGTGAATATGTCCTTGAGTTTTATTTTTTGTCTTATTGATGGAAAGAGCGAAAAATGTTGAGAAACTTTTTGTGTCAATTAGAACCGTCCCCATTGACACAAAAAAGCATTAACACTGACATAATTCAAAACCACTAGCATATATATTAATAAATAATATACAAAGGAGGATAAGCTATGTGGCATACTTTAGATTTGACGGAGGTTGTTAGAAAGCTGAGGTCAAATATTAATTATGGAATTACGAATGAAGAGGCAAAGATAAGGCTGGAAAAATATGGAAAAAATAAAATTGAAGGAAAGAAAAAGGAAAGTTTTTTTATAAAATTTATTAAACAATTTAATGACATAATGATAATAATACTAATAATTTCAGCACTAGTTTCAGCTATTGTTACTAAAATTGAAGGAGCTGGTGATTATTTAGATTCAATAATTATAATTAGTATAGTTGGATTAAATGCGTTAATGGGGGCTCTTCAAGAGTCTAAAGCTGAAAAATCTATTGAAGCACTAAAACAAATGTCTACACCAGTTGTAAAAGTAAAAAGAGAAGGCAGTATTTTAAGTATACCAAGTGAAGAAGTGGTTATAGGTGATGTAGTTTTATTAGAAGCGGGAAATTATGTACCAGCAGATTGTAGAATTATAAAGTCATATAATTTAAAAATAGAAGAGTCAAGTTTAACAGGCGAAAATGTTCCTATTTTAAAAGATGAAAATATAAAATTAAAACAAGATTGCAATATAGGTGATATGCTAAATATGGCATTTGGAACTACAATAATAACAAATGGAAATGCTGAAGCAATAGTAACAGAAACTGGGATGGAAACCAAAGTTGGAAAAATTGCAAAAATGATTATTAGTGATGAATCTCCAGAAACTCCAATACAAAAAAAGTTGGGCCAAGTTGGAAAAACATTAGGAATTGGTTGTTTAATAATATGTGCAATTATATTTATTATAGGAATATTAAAAAAGATTCCTGCATTAGAAATGTTTATGACATCCGTAGGTCTTGCAGTAGCTGCTATACCAGAAGGACTACCTGCAATTGTAACTATAGTTTTGTCAATTGGTGTAACAAAACTTGCAAAACACAATAGTATTATACGAAAACTTCCAGCTGTAGAAACACTTGGAAGCAGTAGTGTAATATGTACTGATAAAACAGGAACTTTAACAAAAAATGAAATGAATGTTGTTACATATGAAGATTCAAATGGAAAGGCAATTGATTATATATTAGAGCTTGGAACAATGTGTACAGATGTGCAAGTACAAAATAATGGAAAAGTACTTGGAGATCCAACAGAAGTTGCTATTGTTGAAAAAGCAATTAATATAAATAAAAATCGAAATGAATTATATGCAAAATACCCAAAGGTAAATGAAATTCCATTTGATTCTAATCGAAAATTGATGACTACAATTCATAATATAAATGGAAAATATAGAGCAATAACAAAAGGTGCTCCAGATGTATTGCTAGACAGATGTACAAGGTTTTATAATAATGGAAATATATTTGACTTAAGTTTTTCAAAAAGAAATAGTTTGAAAAAAAGAAATGAAGATTTAGCTAATAGAGCATTAAGAATAATTGCTGTAGCATATATTGATTTAGATATATTACCTAAAAATTTAGATGATAATTTTATTGAAAATAATTTAATATTTGTTGGATTTATAGGAATGATAGATCCACCAAGAGAAGGTGTTAAAGAATCTATAAAAAGCTGTAAAGAAGCGGGAATAAAAATTGCAATGATTACAGGTGATCATGTAGCAACTGCAAAAGCAATAGCAGAAGATTTGGGAATACTGAGAAAAAATGAAATTTGTATAACAGGAAAAGAGCTAGATAAAATTTCACAAAAAGATTTAGAAAAAAATATTATGAAATATTCAGTTTTTGCAAGAGTAACACCAGAGCATAAAGTACGAATAGTAAAAGCATTTAGATCAACAGGAGCAGTTGTTGCAATGACTGGAGATGGAGTAAATGATGCACCTGCACTAAAAAATGCAGATATAGGAATTTCAATGGGACTAAATGGTACAGATGTTGCTAAGAATGCATCTGATATGATATTAGCAGATGACAATTTTTCAACAATAGTTGAAGCAATAAAATATGGAAGAAATATTTTTGATAACATAAAAAAAGCAGTTCATTTTCTAATAGCAACTAATATAGGTGAAATTGCAACAATTTTATTTGGTCTATTATTAGGTTTAAAAAGTCCATTACTTGCAATTCAATTATTATGGATAAATTTGGTAACAGATTCATTCCCAGCAATTGCGTTAGGACTAGATCCTGCAGAAAAAAATATAATGAAAAAGAAACCGCGAAATGCTAAAAAATCATTATTTGCAGATGGTTTATGGACTCAAATAATTACAGAAGGTTTAATGCTTGGAATATTAACATTACTTGCTTTCTATATAGGATATAGTAAATTTAGTTTAGAAGTGGGAAGAACAATGGCATTTGTATCACTTGGAATGCTAGAACTAGTACATGTATTTAATATAAGAAGTGAAGGCTCTATATTTAAAATAGATTTATTTTCAAATAAATATTTAATAGGGGCGTTTATATTAGGAGCAATATTACAAATATCAGTAGTAATAATTCCAAGTTGCAGTGCAATATTTGAGGTACAGAACTTAACCAAAGAGCAATGGATGTATACTGCAATAATTTCAATAATGCCAATATTTATAATGGAATTTCAAAAATGGTTTAATTCAATTATAAGTCCTAAAAAATATTGTATAACAGATGTAAAAACGAATTTTGAAAAAACAGGAAGAGAGTATAATTAAAAAAAGCGCACAACAATTAATAATTTGTTGTGCGCTTTTGAATACTGTAGTAGTACGATTTTACAGCAAACTGAGTTTTAAGCCTTTTTTTGTTATAGCTTTCACCTTAGCTTGTACTTTCATTCCTTCTTTGTAAGAGGAAATCGTATTGAATGGAATATCAAGAATTCCATTGAGAGATGGACAAATTTCACAGAATACTCCGTCGAAATTCTTTGTGGATTCACTTACTGTAACGAAAACCTTATCACCAACATGATAATCGATTGGTGAATATGCGTCTTTTCGTGAGGCATCCACTAGGATATTTTCTCCTTTTCTTCGTATTGAAAGGATTTTCACTAATGTTTTCATGCCTGGTTTTACTACTTGTGATAAGTTGTAAAATCTACAGCTTGACCAGTTGGTTACATGGACAAGGACAGATGCCGAATCACCAATTTTACAGAAGGCGCCCCAGAAACAAGTCGTTTCTACAGTAGCTTCATAAATATTGCCGACAATTAAATTTTCAGCAGCTTTGTTATTATTTATGAATCTTTCTGATTTTGGTACGAATGGCATTTTTGCTTGTTGTGTTTGAAAGTTTTGACCGCCCAATGATAAGAGAAAAACATTGTCAGATGTTTTTCCTAACACATAGGCATAAAAAAACTGATTTTTTAATTCTTGTCCACAAAGTGGAAGAATCGCCCGGCAGTCTTCAGCATCAATTTCGATTGTTGAATTATGATTGTTCAAACAATCGAAAGTTGAAAGCTTTACAGGGACATGTAATTCCATTGCACTGTTTAAAATCTGTTTTAATAACATATTTTTTCTTACTCCTTTTATATTGTATACAGTATTCAATTTTTTGAAATTCCCATATAAAAAATACAGAAATGCAAAATAATTGTATATAAATTATAACACAATTTACATAAATATGCAATGAGATGTTGTAATAAATAGTATAATCAGTGCATAAATATTTATGGGGTGTAAATATGATAATTTTGAGTAAAAAAAGAATAATTAAATTAATGTCATTAATAACTATATGCTTGATGGTGTGTGTTATACAAACTGCGAAAACAGATAATAAAACTGTTCAAACAGTAACTTTACCTGTAACAAATAAGGTAATCGTAATAGATGCTGGACACGGTGTTCCAGATGAAGGTGCAGAAAGTAGTAATGGAATAAGTGAAGCAAAAATAAATTTAAATATAGCATTAAAATTACAAACATTATTGGAACAAAGTGGAGCAACAGTAATATTAACAAGATCAGATGAAAACGCTATATATGATATTGATAGTAAAACATTAAAAGAAAAAAAGATGTCAGACTTGAAAAATAGAGTAAAAATAGGAAATGAAAGTTCAGCTGATTTATTTGTGTCTATTCATTTAAATAAAATTCCACAGCAACAGTACTTTGGCTGGCAAACATTTTATAAATCTAGTGATGAAAATAGCACAAAACTTGCAAAATGCATTCAATCAAGTTTAAATGAATCAATTCAAAAAGAAAATAATAGAGTAGCAATGAAGTTAGATACTGTATATATAATGAAAAAAGTAGAAATTCCTATATCAATAGTTGAATGCGGATTTTTATCAAATCCAGAAGAAGAAAAAAAATTATTAAATGATGAGTATCAAAATAAACTAGCATGGGGAATATACACGGGAATAATTGATTACTTTAATAACTAGTAAGAGAAATGGAGAAAAAACGAGAAAAATGAAGAAAAAAAGAGCAAAAAAGGTAAAAAAATGTAAATTTATCTGTTTTTTTCTTAATAATTTGATGTTTTTTTACTAAAAAGGTATAGTTTGATTTGAAATTGTTAAAAATATATGGTATAATATTAAACAGTCGCATTGAAAAAAAGGGAGTGTGAAAACTTATTTTAAGCAATAGATTAAAAAACTATACAAACGATAAAAGAAAATTAACTGCAATAATATCTATCGCTATAATGATAATATTAGCAATAATTTTAATAAAATGTAATTTTAAAATTGCCTACAAAGTTACCGTTGATGGAACAAAAGTAGGATATGTAACAGACAAAAATGATTTCACTTGTATGATAAGTAACAAAGTACTAAATCAAGACAATAAAAATATAGAGCTAGTAGTATTGAATGAAATTCCGAAATATTCAATAGCTATAGTAAACAAAAACAAAAAAACAGATGAAGAATCAATAATTAGTATTTTAAAACTAAAAGCTGAAACAACATATAGAATGTATGCAATTACATTAAATGGTGAAGATAAAGCCTATGTTGATACTTTGGATGATGCAAAAGAAAAAATGAAAGAGCTAGCAGAAAAGTATAAAGAAAACTCTGAATTTGCAGTAAGAGAAGTATATACTGATAATGTGTTAGAATATAAAAATATGAAATATGCGACAACTACCAAATTAGTAAAAAATTTAGATGCTGAAATTGAGGCAAAAAAAGAAGCTGAAAAAGCAGAAAAAGAAGCTAAAACATCAACATCAAGCAATGTGCAAGTTGCTTCTACAGGAAGTAATGTAAATGGTGTAAACTTTACAGTAGCTCCTGTATCAGGTAGAATTTCTTCAAGATATGGTGCAAATGAAAGCATAAGAAATCATACACATAAGGGGCTAGATATTGCAGCAAGTAATGGTACTCCAATAGTAGCAGCTGCTGATGGTGTGGTAACATATGCTCAATATAATAGTGGAGGCTATGGAAACTTAGTTAAAATTTCACATGGTAATGGCGTTGAAACATATTATGGACATTGTAGTAAATTATATGTAAAAGTAGGACAGACAGTTAAGGCAGGAGATACAATTGCCGCTGTAGGGTCAACAGGAAATTCAACAGGAAACCACTTACATTTTGAAATTAGATTAAATGATAAACAAGTAAATCCACAAAAATATTTGTATAAATAATTTAATTTGATTTTACAAAATGCAAAAATAAAAAAGAGATTTGAATTGTATTAAAATTCTAATCTCTTTTTTATTGTATTAAGCTTAATAGTATTTAAATAACTTCTTGTATATTTGGCAATAAAATAATATATTATTCTGTTAATTTTCTAATGGCTTTTATAAAAATTTCTATGCTTTTTAATAAATCATTTATATCTAAAAATTCATCAGCTTGATGGCACATATCTAATTTACCTGGCATATTGCAACCAAAAGAAACAACATTTTTAAATGCTCTAGCATATGTTGCACCAGGACATGTAATTGGCTCTTCTTTAGATCCAGTTACTTCATTAAATACATCACATAAAGTTGTAACTAAAGGATCTGTTTTTGAAACAAATAGTGCAGATTTTTCATCATCAAATTTTATTGAAATATCTGGAAAATCTAAGATTGAGTCAGAAATTTTTTGTTTTATTAATGCAATATAAATTGTAACTGGAATTCTAATATTTAATCCTATTGTAATTGAATTATTTTTAAAACTTACATTTCCAACATTTAATGTCAAATCACCAGATTCATCAGTACATCCTATATTTAATAAATTACCATTTAAATCAGTATTAATTCTTGTTTTAAATAATTGAAGAATTTGTAAAGGTTCATTATGATTTTCAAATAAATCATTTAAAATTACTAAAAGGCGAGATAATGCATTAACTCCCAAATCTGGATAAGCAGCATGTGCAGCAACACCATGTGCAGATAGTTTAATTTGATTATCTGCTATTTGAGATACATCGATATGAAAATTATATTCTGTAATTGAATTTTGTAATTCAATTTGAATGTCATTTAAACTTAAATTATTAAATTCAAGTACTGCTTCAGCATATTTTGGAACTATATTTATAGCATTATCACATTTTAAATCTATAATTTTTATATTGCCATTCGGAATATAACTTGATTCAATAAAAGCATTTAAAAATCCTTTTTCTGCATATATACAAGGAAAATCAGCATCAGGACTAAATCCAAAAGTTGGAAGCTCTTCATGTTGTTTGTAATATTCAATACATTTCCAAGAAACTTCTTCATTTAATCCTAAAATTAAACGAACTCTTTTATTTACATTCATTGTATCCATTACATATTTCATGGCATACAATGAAGCAATAACAGGTCCTTTATCATCAATAGCACCTCTACCATATAATTTGTTATCCTCAATAACTGGTTCAAAAGGATCACATTTTGTCCAGCCATCTCCAGCAGGAACAACATCCAAATGGACAATTATACCAAGCAATTCTTTACCTTCACCAAATTCAATATATCCACAATAACCATCAACATTTTTTGTTTTAAAACCAAGGCTATCGGCTAAATTTAATATATAATTCAAAGCATCAGAACAATTTCTACCAAAAGGCATACCATTTTCAGCAGAACTTTCATCTGAAATACTAGGAATTTTTATCAATTCACAAATATTATTCAAAATATTATCTTTATTATCATCAATAAATTTCTTTATCATAAGTACAAACCTCCTTCAAAAAAATTATATTCAAAAACATAGCTTAAATCAAGACCATATGCTATAATTTTTTCAAGAGAATTCAAAAACGGGGACGGTCCTGCCAAATCAAGCATGGGAGTAAGAAAAGAGCGGGGACGGTCCTGAAAAAATAAAGGTCGTTCTTGGAAAGAAGAGAGAAAAATTGAGTTAATTATTGAAAGGAGGATAGGGAAGATTCAAAATATAAAAAATGAAAGGAGAGAATGTACATGATTAATATCGAAAAAGTAGATTGTATTGAAGATGCAAAAATTTGTGATGAATTACTTACAAATTTGATTCAAAGTGAGCGTGAATTTAATAATAATATTAAATCAGATTATGTTGTTAAAGATTTCTTTGAGAAAATATATAATAATGATAATAATGTAATTTTCTGTGCAAAGATTGATAAAGAAATAGTAGGATATATTTATTGCAGACTTGACTATGATTGTAATGGTCCAATGTTGTATCAGGAGGCATTAATCGATGGATTATATGTAAAAGGTGAATACAGAAGAAGAGGTATAGCAAGTAATTTAATAGCACATGCTAAAAAATGGGTAGAAGATAAAAAAATTAAAAATTTATATATAAATGTATTAGAACAGAATAGAGATGCGATGAATTTATATTATAAAAATGGATTTGAAAATTTTGAGAGAAAACTAAAATTGGGAAAAAAGTCTGCAAACACATAGATAATGCAAAAAGCACACTTGAAGTTCAAGTGTGCTTTAGGTAATTTTGAAGATTATAGTTCAGCAAAATGTTCAGCTATATCGAACCAACCATCATCTTCTTCATCAGTATCATCAGAATATTGCTCAACAATGCTTCCATAATCTGAAACATAGTCAAGGTTGATTTCATCTGCAACATCAACAAAAATTTTGGCGTTGCGAGGCATATCTGATTCACTTCTTGCAGAGCGTATTAAAGCATTAATGCTTTCATCAATAGGGTCAAGATCCCATTGCTCTTCAACCCGATTTTCTTTCACACGAAGAAGTTGATCTTGTGTGATTACATAGCCTGAGAAGTTTGGATACTCGTATGGGTCATATAACTCATACTTATAATTGTAATTTTTCATATAAACCCTCCTTGAGGTCAAATAAATTTGTAACGAATGAATTATAATTATAACATTATGTAAAATAAAAATCAAGAGATTAATCGAAAAAATTATAATATTATAAAAAAAATTTCATAAAAAGTAAAAAAAAATTCCATCCTATATTAAAATTTAAGTTTAATATAGAATGGATTTTTTTATTCTCTAGGTAAATCTAATTTTATATGAACATCTTCTAATTGAGCTTTAGTAACATTTCCTGGAGCACCCATTAATAAATCTTGAGCTTTGCTATTCATAGGGAATGCTATAACATCACGAATTGTTTCTGATTCTGTTAAAAGCATTATCATTCTGTCAACACCAGGTGCTATTCCAGCATGAGGTGGAGCACCAAATTGGAATGCATTGTATAATGCTGAGAATTTTTCTTCAATAACATCTTTTCCATATCCAACAATTTCAAAAGCTTTTTCCATTATTTCTGGATCGTGGTTACGAACTGCACCTGAAGATAATTCTATACCATTACATACTATATCATATTGGTCAGCAGTTATATCTAATGGATTCATTGTATTTAAAGCTTCTAATCCACCTTTTGGCATTGAGAATGGGTTATGACAAAAGGCTAAATCTCCATTATCATCTAATTCATACATAGGGAAGTCTACTATCCAACAGAATTGGAATAAACTATCATCTATTAAATCTAATCTTTTTCCTAATTCATTTCTAATTTGACAAGCAAAGTTATTTGCATTTGTTTCATTATCAGCTATAAAGAATATTGTATCTTCAACTTCTAATCCAGCTAAATCTTTTAATTCAGATTTCATATCGTCTGGAATAAATTTATCAATAGGTCCTTTGTATGACATATCTTCTTGAACTTCTAAGTATCCAAGTCCACCCATACCAATACTTTGAGCATATGCTAACATTTTTTCATGGAATCCCTTTGATTGATGTCCTTTTATTTTTATAGCACGAACTGTTCTGTCATGGAATGGTTTAAATGTACATCTTTGGAAGAAATCTGTAACATCAATTATAATTAATGGATTTCTTAAATCTGGTTTATCACATCCATATTTAACCATTGCTTCTTTGTAAGGAATTCTAGGGAATGGGTATTCTGCTACTTTTTTATCAGAAAATTTTGTAAATGTGTTGTAAACAACCGGTTCCATTACACTAAATACATCTTCTTGTGTAGCATATGCCATTTCCATATCTAATTGATAAAATTCACCAGGAGCACGATCAGCTCTTGCGTCTTCATCTCTAAAACATGGTGCTATTTGGAAATATTTATCAATACCAGATACCATTAATAATTGTTTAAATTGTTGAGGCGCTTGTGGTAATGCATAAAATTTTCCAGGATGAACTCTACTTGGTACTAAATAATCTCTTGCACCTTCTGGAGATGAACTTGTTAATATTGGTGTTTGAACCTCCAAAAATCCTTGTTCAATCATTTGAGAGCGTAGGTATTGTAAAACTTGAGCTCTTAATTTTAAGTTATCTTGTAATTTTTTTCCTCTTAAATCTAAAAATCTATATTGAAGACGTAAATCTTCTCTAACATCTTGATTTACATTTACTTCAAAAGGTAAATTTTTTGTTCTTTTTCCTAAAATTTTTATATCTTTTATAACAACTTCAACTTCACCTGTTGGAATTTTAGGGTTGTAAGTTTCTTCATCTCTTTTTCTTACTGTTCCTGAAATTGTTACTGTTGATTCAATTGGAATATGTGATGCGAAATCTACCATTTCAGTTTCTCCAGATGTTACAACTTGTGTAATACCATACATATCACGAATGTCTAAAAAAACTAATCCTCCTAAATCACGTATTGTTTCAACAAATCCTGCAACTTTAACTTCTTTTCCAACATCAGATATACGAAGTTCGCCACAGTTATGAGTTCTGTATTCGTTCATTTTAAAATCTCCTTTCAAATTATGGGAAAATGGGACGGTTCTCTTTTCCCATTTTTGGGAAAAAGGGACAGTCTTCCTTTCTAGTACCAAATTAAATACCTATTTTGGTGACTAACAAAATAATTTTTTATTTTTAATAAATGTGAGACGTTTTTTCTTTAATAACTTATAAAAAACAAAAAACGCCCACTGCATAATGCAGGGACGAATAATTTCTTCGTGGTGCCACCCGGCTTTAAAAAACTATTTTGTAGTTTTTCCTTAATTAAAATATTGCTCCAATGTGTTTTTCAATCAGGTTTTCTAATAAAGGCTTTCAGCGTAACACCTTTAATCTCTTTTAGCTCTTTTGATTGCTCGCCATTTTCATTGCAATTATATACATAATATAGTTATTTTACATAGTATGGCAACTTTTGTCAATACTTATGCGAAAGTTTTTTTAATACTTTTAAATAATTTTTTCATTTAGTACAAATAATTGACAATGTATGTAAAAATTTATTATAATCATTACTATAATTGTAATAAACTAAAGGAGTGATAGGCTGTTGGATAAAATTGACCTAGCATTAGAAATAATTAATTTAAAAATCGCTAAAGAGGTAAAAGAAAATACAGAGAAGAAATATTCTGAATTTGCAAAAAAAATAAAAGTACTTGAAGATGAAAAAAGAGCAATATATCAAAATAATGAAGCTGTAATTAACAGAGTTATTGATGTATATGGTAAAGAAGTGAAAAATAATAAGAATAAATAGGAGGAATTTTTTTGGAAAATCAATTAAAAAATAATGGGGAAGTTTTATCAGAAGATGATGTGAGATTAACAAAAGATGAGTTTGAAGAATGTTTAGACAAATTAGAGCTTGTAACTTTTTTAGAAGCAGTACATACACCTAATCCAAAATCAATATATATTTTTGCACAACCAGGAGCTGGAAAAACAGGATTAAGAATGTTTGCTGAAACAGAATTTTATAATCAAAATGAATGTTCAAATCATGTGGCTATTGACCCAGATCAAGTTGCAATGTTTCATAAATATTATGATACAATTATAGAAAAATTTCCAGATGATTCATATAGATTATTGCAAGAGTTTGTAAGACCTGCGTTAGATGGATATTTAAGACAAAAAGCAGTCTTTCATAAAGTACATTTATTTCAAGAGGGAACTTTTGCATCTCCTGGATATATTGAAATTATGGATTTTCAAAAGAATGGTGGAAGAGCTAAAATTGGAAAACGCGATTTAAATGGTAATAGAGCAGAAGTTAATGTTGAGGGAAATTATGATATTGAAATAAATATCTTAGCAGTACATAGATATGAAAGTTTATTATCTGCGTATGAAAGAGAATTTGAATTAGTTGAGCAAGATTTACCAGCCAGAGCTGTAACTGCAAAAAATCATGATTATTCATATGAAAAAATGCTTGAAAATATTGAAAAAGTTGAAAAAAGAAAAATTGCTAATAAAATGAGAGTATTTAAAAGAGGATATGTAAAAAGTAAACCAGAGCTTGTTTATAAAAGTGGGGATACAAAATATAGAAGTACCGCAGAGGCTGTTAGATGTGAACGTGAAAAAAATAAAATGGAATTAATGTCTAATTCAGAAGCATATTTGGATAGAATTGCAATATTGAGAAAGAAAATAAAAAGTAAGATATCTCGTGATGGTGACTTCCCTAATAGTGATGTTTTATTAGATAAAATAGATGCAATTGAAAAAGAGTTTATTAAAGATATTGAAAAGAGTAAAATTGAAGGAAGAGGTGAATAATATGATAGATCTGCATATGCATACAACATATTCAGATGGTGCAGATAGTTTAATTGAAGTTTTAAAAAAGGCAGAAAGTTTGAAATTGGAATATATATCAATTACAGATCATGATACATGTGAGGGATATAAAGAACTTGCAAAATTGGATGTAAAAAAATATTTTTCAGGACAAATTATAAATGGTGTTGAAATTAAATGTGCTTATAAAAAAAGATTAATTGAAATTTTAGGTTATAAGGTAGATCCAAAAGTGATTAATAATTTTATGGAAGAATTTCATAAAACGAAATCAAAGGAAATATTGCAACAAAAATATTTTGATATATTACATGAAAGATGTACGGATATGGGATTAGTTATGTCTAAAAAAGAAGATATAGAATTTAATCCTAAAACAGATTGGGCTAGTATTAAAATTTATAATGATATAAAGGCACATGAAGAAAATAAATTAAAAGTTCCAGACGATTTTTGGAGTGAATTTAATATATTTTCTAAAAAATATTGCGGAGATGTAAATTATCCATTATACATAGATAAAAGTGAAGATTATTTACAATTAGATGAGGCTATCAAATTAGTAAAAGATGCAGGTGGATTAGTATTTCTTCCACATATTTTTATATACAAATGGGCAGAAGATAAGAAAAAATTATTAGATGATATAGTTGCAGAATATGATATTGATGGAATTGAATGCATGCATAGTGAATTTTCACAAGATGATATTGATTACTTATTAGAATACACTCAAGAAAATAATTTCTATAGAAGTGGTGGAAGTGATTATCATGGAAAGAACAAAGTTGGAATAGAAATGGCTGTTGGAAAAGGCAATTTAAAAATAGAATCTTATTTAATACAGGATTGGGTTAATAAGTAGTTAGAATTGAATTATCTAATAAAGTGTGATAAAATATGCAAAAAATAATAAGGAGTGCAAAAAAATGTCAGACAAAATAGTTAGAGGATTAGCATACAATGGAAAAGTAAATGTAAAATGTATAGATACAACAGAACTTGTTGAAGAGGCAAGAAAAATACACGATTTAAGTCCAGTTGCAACTGCAGCATTAGGAAGATTATTAACAATGGGATGTATAATGGGAAGTGGACTAAAAGAGGATAATGATACAATAACTCTTCAAATAAAAGCAGACGGACCACTTGGGTCACTAAATGCAGTTGTAAATAGTAATATGGAAATAAAAGGATATGTACAAAATCCAAATGTAGATTTACCATTGAAGGATAATGGAAAATTAGATGTAGGTACAGCTGTTGGAAAATATGGAATGTTATATATTATAAAAGATATTGGCTTAAAAGAGCCATATGTAGGATTAACACCATTAGTTTCAGGAGAAATTGCTGAAGATTTTGCTGAATATTTTGCAAAATCTGAACAAACTCCATCTGCAATAGCATTAGGGGTCCTTGTAAATAAGGATGGCGTAAAAAGTGCAGGAGGATACATGATTACACCAATGCCAGATGCAACAGATGAAGACATATCTAAATTAGAAGAAAACTTAAAAAATATAAAACCTATAAGTGCATTATTAGATGAACAAAAAGATTTGATCGAAATTGCTAGAATCGTAACAGGTGATAAAAATGTAAAATTATTAGAGGAGCAAAAAACACCAAAATATAAATGTGATTGTAGTAGAAATCGAATTGAAAAAGGATTAATTTCATTAGGAAAACAGGAGCTAGAAAATATAATAAATACAGATGGAAAAGCTGAAATAAAATGTAGTTTTTGCAAGAAGAAATATGATTTTAATAAAGAAGATTTAGAAAATTTAAAAGAAGAATGCAAAAAATAAAATAGTAAAAACACCGTTTAAATGCAACGGTGTTTTATTATATAAAAATTTAATTTTAGTAAATGTGCAAATTGATTTACTAATACATTTTTTTTTGATAGAATATAAAAAAATGCAGAACGGAGGCAATAACATGATTGAAAAAACTGTATTTTCAGATGATGAAATTGTTGCTCAAGTAAAAAGTAATTATAATATTATTACAAAAGATATTGAACATGAAGATAGAGGTAGTGCAAATATTTTTTATATAACTGATGATGAAAACGAAAAATATGTATTTAAAGAATTTGAATCAAGATGTAAAGAAGAAAAAATATTAAAAGAAGCACAAATAGTGGATTTTTTAAAATCAAAAAATATAAGTGTTCCAGAATATGTGAAAACAGTTGATAATAAGTATTATTTTAAATATAAAAATAGAATTGTTATTTTAATGAAATATATAACAGGATATACAAAAAATCCAAATACCGGTTCATATGAACAAGTAATTGAATGTGCTAACTTACATGGGAGGGTTTTAAAAGCACTTGAAAATTATGAAAAATTAGAACAATCTGATATTGAAAAATGGCATATGAAGAAACAAATTGAACCAGCACGTGCAAAGTATAATAAATTAATAAAAAAATTAGGTAATTCTGAAATTGATAAAAAGATAGAAAAAGATATAAAGTATAAATTAGAACTTTTAGATAAAATAGAACAGATAGACTTTGATGGAATGCAATATATGACTTTTAAAAATTGTAATGGTGATTTTAGTATAATGCAATTTATTTATGAAAATGAAAAAATAAAAGCTGTATTGGATTTTGAAAGAGCAAAATATATGCCTGTTGGATGGGAAATAATAAGATCATATACACACATAGATGAACAATGCAAAGATGGAAGTTTTAACATAAAAAATTATAATGACTATATGAAAACTGTTATGAAATATTTAAAACTAAATGAATATGATTTAAAATTTACACCATACATGTATCTATTAAGATTAGCAACAAGTCCATACGGATTTGAAGAATATATTAATAATCATGAACTAACAGATCTATTAAATTTTGGATTTTGGAGAACAAAAATGTGTCAAAGTATCTACAAAATTTGGGGAACAGACCCTAAATAAAAAGGGGACGGTCCTTGAAAAATATTAAAAATAAAAGATGTATAAATGGAGTGCAAATAATGGAAGAACAAGAAATAATAATAAAAAAGAACAATGATTTTGAATTAAAAGATATTTTTGAATGTGGACAATGTTTTAGATGGAATAAAAATGATAATGATTCCTATACAGGAGTAATAAAAAACGGTGTATTAAATGTTAAAATAAATGGAGAAAATATTATTTTCAAAGGAATTTTGAATGAGAATATAAAAGATATTGTAACAGATTATTTTGATTTAAATAGGGATTATTCAAGTATAAAAAAATCATTAGCTAAAATTGATATTTATATGAAAGAAAGTATTGAATATGGAAGCGGAATTAGAATTTTAAATCAAGATTTGTGGGAAACAATTATATCATTTATTATATCTGCTAATAATAATATACCAAGAATAAAAGGGATTATTGAAAGATTATCTAAAAAATATGGAACAAAAATTAATTGGAACAATGAAGAATATTATTTATTTCCAACACCAAATCAATTAAAAGATGCAACTGTGGAAGATTTTAGAAAACTAGGGTTAGGCTTTAGGGATATCAGATTATTTGAAACAACACATATGGTTTTGAACAATGAAATCGACTTATTAAAATTACATTTATTAGATACAACATCTGCAAGAGCAGAACTGTTAAATTTATCAGGAGTTGGACCAAAAGTAGCAGATTGTATTTTGTTATTTTCAACATTAAAAAGATTTGATATTTTTCCAATAGATGTATGGGTTAGAAGAGTTATGAATGATTTATACATAAAAAATCCAGATGAAAACAAAGTAAGCAAAAAATTAATAAATGATATAGCATTTGAAAAGTTTGGAAACTTAGCTGGAATAGCACAGCAATATTTATTTTATTGGAAAAGGGAAAATTAAATTTGTAAAATGTCAGTAAGTGTTAGTGTGGGTGTGAATGTGGGATGTGTCAGTGTGATGTCAATGGAGGGCAATGGAGGTTGTCAATGGGGACGGTTCTTTTTGACAACTTTGAAGCTACATCCCAAATGTATGTCTAAAGTTGTCAAGAAGAACCGTCCCCATTGACAACCCACTGACATAGGAAAAAAATAAAAAAATTGAAAGGAAATTGAGTATGGGATTACGATTAGTATATGGAAAATCTGGAACAGGAAAAAGTACATTTTTATTTAATGAAATAAAAGAAAAAATATCTGGTGATAAAAAAATTTATATAATAACTCCAGAGCAATTTTCTTTTACTGCAGAGCGTGAGTTAATAAATGCTGTTGGTACAGGAGCAGCCTTAAATGCTGAAGTTTTAACATTTAATCGTATGGCATATAGAGTAATGAATGAAGTTGGTGGAGCAACTAAAACAGCATTATCTCCATGTGGAAAGGCTATGCTTATTTATAATATTTTATTAAATGAAAAATCTAATTTAAATTTTTTAGGCAAGTCTGATGAAAATATAGAGTTAATATCAACTCAAATAACTGAGTTTAAAAAACATGGTGTCAGTTTAGAAAATTTGGATGAAATGATTGAAAGTTCAAAAGATAAATATTTAAAATCTAAAATGAATGATATGAAAATTGTGTTTAGCAAGTTTGAAGAAACTATACAAAATAAATATATTGATGAAAATGATGTATTAACGATACTTGCGAATCAATTGCTTGAAACAAATATTTTTGAAAACACACTTATTTACATAGATGAGTTTGTTGGATTTACAAAGCAAGAGTATGATATAATTAAAATTTTATTAAATATGGCAAGCCAAGTAACAATTAATGTTTGTACAGATTCCCTAGAAGAAAGTAATTCTCCCGATACAGATATTTTTTATGCTAATAAACAAACTGTTCAAAAAATAAAAGATGTTGCTAAAGAAGCAAATGTAAAAATGGACAAACCTGTATTTATGGAAAATGTATGGAGATTTAAAAATGATGAATTAAAACATATTGAGAAAAATTTGTATTCTATACCATATAAAAAATATGAAAATGAAAATTTAAAAAATATACATTTGTTTTTAGCAAATAACCAATATTCTGAAATAGAAAATATTGCAATAAAAATTGTTAAATTAGTCAAAAATGAAGGATATAGATATCGTGACATTTCTATAATTACTAAAAATTTGGATATATATTCAAATTTATGTAAAGTTATATTTAACAAATATCAAATTCCAGTTTTTATAGATGAAAAGAAAGATTTAAGTCAAAATATAATAGTAAAATATTTGTTATCTATTCTAGAAATATTTGCAAAAAATTGGTCATATGAATCAGTTTTTAATTATATAAAGACTGGATTTTTAGATATTGAACCAGAAGAAATATATGCATTAGAAAATTATTGTTTAAAATGGGGAATAAAATATAGTAAATGGTATAAAGGTGAGTGGAATTTTCATGATGAAGATGATATAAATAGAGCACAAATAGAAAGATTTAGAGAAATAAGAAAAATAATTGTAAATCCATTAATTAAGTTTAAAGAAAATTTATTAGGAACGAATTCTGCAAAAGAAATAACAAAAAGATTGTATGAGTTTTTAATTGAAAATGAAATTGATAGAAAGTTAGAAGAAAAAAGAGAAGAGCTTTTAAATTTAAATAAGGTGGAAATCGCAACAGAATATGAAACAAGCTGGAAAATAATAATGCAAGTGTTAGATGAAATTGTATTGGTATTTGGTGATGAAAAAATTACTTTTGAAAGATATATGCAGATTTTAAAAACAGGTCTTGGAAATAGTAATTTAGGTAAAATACCAGGAACACAGGATCAAGTAATATTAGGAGATATAGATAGATCAAGAAGTCATAAAATTAGAACTGTTTTTATAATTGGTTTAAATGATGGAATGTTTCCAAGTGTTAATAAAAATGAGGGATATTTTAATGATAATGATAGAGCTATCTTGAAAGAAAATGGAATTGAACTTGCCAAAGGAACGATTGAAAGATTATATGAAGATAATTTTAATATATACAAAGCATTTACTGCTGCAAGTGAAAGTATATATTTATCATATTCATCATCAGGAGCTGATGGAAAAACCTTAAGAGCGTCAATGCTAGTATCTAAAATTAAAAAGTTATTCCCTACAATTAAAGAAGATAGCGATATAATAAAAAAAGAGTCTGAAATTTTAATTGAAAATAACACATTTGAGGAACTTTTAAATCAATTAAGAGATTATAAAGATGAAGATAAAGATTTAGATGATAAATGGATTACAGCATATAATTATTATATGGGTAATGAAAATTGGAAATATAAATTAGTTAACAGTTTAAAGGCAATTAGTTATACAAATATGCCAGAGCGAATAAATAAAGAAAATATAGAAAAATTATATGGAAAAACATTAAAAACGAGTGTATCAAGATTGGAACAATATAAATCATGTCCATTTTCTTATTATTTAAAATATGGATTAAACATATCTGAAAAGGATAGCTTTAAAGTTGATTCGTTAGATACTGGTTCTTTTATGCATGATACAATAGATACTTTTTTTAATATTGTAAGGGAACGAAACATTAAAATAAAATTTTTAACTGAAGAAGAAACAAATGATATTATTGAAGAAATTATAAATGAAAAATTAGGATTAAATAAGAATTTTATTTTTTCAAGTGCTCCGAAGTATAAGGTTTTAGCAGCTAGATTAAAAAGAGTTGTAAAAAAATCTATGAAATATATATTAGAAAGTTTAAAATATAGTGATTTTGAAGTACTTGGTAATGAAGTAGAGTTTAAAGAAGGAAAAGAATATAGTCCAATAATTATAGATTTGGAAAATGGTAAAAAAGTTGAAATTACAGGAAAGATAGACAGAATAGATATTGCAAAAACTGCGGAAGATAAATACATAAGAATTATAGATTATAAATCATCTGTAAAAAATATAGAGCTAAATTCTGTTTATGCAGGATTACAGTTACAATTATTAACATATTTGGATGCTGCCTGCAAAGAAGAAGATGTGCTTCCTGCTGGTGTACTATATTTTAATTTAATTGATCCAATTATAAAATCATCTAAAAATATGTCTGAAGAAGATATTGAAAATGAAATAAGAAAAAAATTCAAAATGCAGGGATTAATATTAGCAGATATAAATATTGTAAAAATGATGGACAATAAATTAGAAAAGGGAGCTTCAACAATAGTGCCAGCATATATTGGAAAAGATGGAGACTTAAGTCAAACAAAAACAAGTGGTGTATCGCGAAAACAATTTGAATATTTACAAAAATATATGAATAAAATAATAAAACAAATTTCAGAGGAAATAATGTCTGGAAATATAGACATACACCCATATTATAAAAAGAAAAAAACACCGTGTGATTATTGTAAATATAAAGCAATTTGTGGTTTTGATACTGCTAATAGCAATAATCAATATAATTATATAAATGAAGCTGAAAAAAATGCTGTTTTAGAGATGATAAAAGAACAAGTAGAGAATTAAATTTTTTTAGAGGAAGGGTCGATTTTATGAAAGATTTATCAAATGAAAATATTATCCATATTAAAAATAATAATATACAATATCTACAATTTAAAAGATTATTACAATATCAAAATAAGTTAAAACATTGCTATACATTAAAACCATTAGATTTTAAAAATAGCACTAAGGATAGTGATGATTACAAAAAAATATGTAATGAGATTAATATAAATAATGAGAATATAGTACATCCAAAACAGACACATACTAAAATTGTAAGAATTGTAAATGAAGATGATGAGAGCTCTAATTTTGATGAGGTTGATGGATTAATAACAGATAAAAAAAATAAAGCTTTATCTTTATATTTTGCTGATTGTACAGCATTGTTTTTGTATGATCCTATAAAAAATGTAATAGGTGATATTCATTCGGGATGGAGGGGGACTGTGCAAAAAATTGGTATGGTTGCAGTTCAAAAAATGCAGGAAGAATATAATTGTAATCCGGAAGATATAATTTGTTGTATAGGTCCAACAATAAGACAATGTCACTTTCAAGTTGAGAAAGATGTAAAAGATTTGTTTATGCAAGCTTTTAATGATGAGTCAATTATAAAAGTGGGAGAAGTTGTAGATGGAAAACAAAAATATTATATAGATGCAGTTAAAGCAAATATAAACATGATGAAGAGCTGTGGTTTGAAAGAAGAAAATATAATAGATTCAGGTATATGTACAGTTTGCAATAGTGATATATTGCATTCATACAGAACTGAAAAGCAAAATGCTGGTAGAAATGCAGCAATTATGTGTTTAATCTAATTGCAATTTATTATAAAATTTGATATATATAATGATATGTGGTAATAAAAGTGTAAAATGAAAGCAAGGAAATGATATAATGTATAGTAATTGGGAAGATTTAGAAAAATCAATAAGTAATTGCAAAAAATGTAAGTTATGTACAAATAGAAATAATATAGTTTTTGGTCAAGGTAATAAAAATGCTGATATAATGTTAATTGGAGAAGGTCCTGGGGCAGACGAGGATAGACTTGGTCAACCATTTGTTGGAAAGGCTGGTAAATTGATGAATTCAGCTTTTGAAGGACTTGAAATTAAAAGAGATGAATTATATATTGCAAATATTGTAAAATGTAGACCTCCTGCAAATAGAGTACCAGAAGCGGATGAGGCAGAGGCTTGTCTTGATTATTTGCGTAATCAAGTGATTCTTGTAAAACCTAAAATAATTGTATTATTAGGAAGTACAGCATTAAAAAATATTTTGGGAAAAGAGTATTCAATTACTGCAAGTAGGGGAAGATGGATTGAAAAAAAGGGAATTTATTATATGCCAACTTGGCATCCGGCTGCTTTATTAAGAGATGAAAATAAAAAGATTGAGTTTTGGTGTGATTTAAAATTGGTAATTGAAAGATATTCAGAACTTAAAAAATAATAAAATTAAGCGATATATTAAGTCAATATGTGAGTACATGTGAACTTTAATCGTATAAAAAAAGTAAAAAAAGGAAAAAAATATTGATTTAGACAAATAATTATGTTAATATATAAGTAGTCCGATGATATCATCGGTTTATATATATGACATCAAGTTGTGCAACTTAGATGGCGACATGCCAAAACACACGTCTGCTTACAGATGGGTTACCTTAATAAAGGTGGCTGTGGTGAATTGGCAAAAGCTCAGCATTTTGCTGGGCTTTTTTTGTATCATAAAACAGAAATTTTACTAATAAGTAATACTTTGTGAAGAAAGTGTGAATTTTACAATTTAAATAGGTTTAATGTTGACATTGAATTTATTCAATAGTAAAATCAATTAAAATATTGTGAATATAATATTTTGAAAAAAATTGGAAATAATAATTATAAATGTAAAATACATATTTACAAATATAATTTTAATATATATCAATTTTAAATAAATTTTTTTATTGGAGAGAAAATGAGTAGAAGAGATAATAATGGACCAGATGGAAAAGGTCGGAAAACATTCGAAGGTACAAGATACTAAGAATAGCAAATTGAAAAAGAAAAACATAAATAAAAAAGGTAATAAAAAAGACAAAAATGACAGTAAATCCAAAAATAATTTTAATGAATTTGGAATGGCTGGAAAATATCAAAATCAGGAAAAAGAAAAGAAACCTAAAAAAGCATTAAAAATAGTTCTTTCAATATTATTAATTTTATTTTTGATAATGGGAACTGTCTTCGGAACATATTTATATAAAGCAGGAGGTAGTTTTACAGGCGCTGTTATGAACCTTATGAAAGATACCATTGCTGATAAGGATCCAATATTTGTATTAATAATGGGAGTTAGTGAAGATATATCTGCAGAATTGACAGATACAATAATGTTAGCAGGATTTAATCCAGAAACAAATCAAGCTTTTTTATTATCAATACCAAGAGATACATTTGTAGGTTCGAATGAAGCTACAGCTGGTGGATTTGATAAGATAAATGCATTATACCAAAAAAGTCCACAAAAAACGGTCGAGGCAGTTGAAAATTTAACTGGTATAAATATAGATTATTACATTACTGTAAAAACAAGTGCTTTAATAGAAATTGTTGATGCTATTGGAGGTGTTGACTTCGATGTTCCTATAAATATGGATTATGATGATGACACACAAGATTTACACATTCATTTAAAAGCAGGTCAACAAAAAATAAATGGTGAAAAAGCAGAGCAATTAGTTAGATTTAGACACAATAATAATGGAACAACATATAGTGCAGAATATGGGGATAATGATGAAGGAAGAATGAAAACCCAAAGAGAATTTCTAAAAGCAATAGCTACACAGGTTGTTCAATGGAATAACATAGATAAAGTAAAAGAAATTACAAATGCTATTTTTAAAAATTTAAAAACAGATATTACCTTATCAAAAATATTAGGATATGTACCATATGCTACAAGTTTTGATGTAAATAATTTAGAAATGGACCAATTACCAGGAGCACCTGAAAAAATAAATGAATTATGGTTTTATAAAGCTGATACATTAGAAACAAGCGAATTAATCAATGGATATATACAGAAATTAGGACTTGATGACAAAGAAAAAGCAAAATATATAAAGAAAGATGTAAAAACTACAAAAACAACTAAGAATAAAAATACAACAACAAAAAATGAAACAACAAACAAAAAAAATACAGTTGTAAATCAAACTAAAAATACTACTGAAAACAATGTAAAAAATACAGTAAAAGAGAAGAATGAAACGAAAAAACAAATTGAAAAAAATAACGATGATGATGAGAAAAAAGAAAATACAATAAAAAAAGAAAACACTATTCAAAATAAAACAGAAAATAAAACAGAAAATGAAACAAGCAATAACAATAATAAAACTAATGAGAATACAACAAAAGATAATAATGAAACTAAAAGTGACAATAATACAGATACAGTAAAAGAGCAAAAGATAGAAGAAAAAAATAAAAATTCACATTAAGTGAATTTTTATTTTTTTTGATTATTTTACAACAATATTATAAATTTTATTTTTTACATAAATTTCTTTTACTATTGTTTTTCCTTCTGTTAAAGATTTTACTGTATCATTATTATGAACAATTTCTTTTACTGTTGATTCTTCAGAATCTTTTTGAATTTTAAGTGTTGTTTTTAATTTTCCATTTAATTGAATTGGTAATTCAATTTCATCATCAACAGTTTTTGATTCATCATATGTAGGCCACTTTGAATATGCAATTGATTCTGTGTGTCCTAGGAAGGTATTCCAAATTTCCTCAGTAATAAATGGGGCAATAGGGTTTAATAATTGAATAAATCCTTTTGCATATTCTTTTGGTAAATCATTTTCTTTATATACAGTATTAACAAATATCATTAATTGGCTAATGGCAGTATTAAAAGATAATTTATCATAATCTTCAGTAACTTTTTTTACTGTTGTATTATAAACTTTTTCCAAGTTAGGATTTATTGAATCAGTAAGATTTTTTTCTTCAAACATTCTATATACACGCTCAATAAATCTTCTTGCACCCTCAACACCATTTTCGTTCCAAGGCTTATTAGCTTCAAGTGGTCCCATAAACATTTCGTATAATCTTAATGTATCTGCACCATATTGATCAACAATATCATTTGGATTAACTGCAAATTCAGGATATCTTTTACCCATTTTAATACCATTTGCACCTAATATCATTCCTTGATGAACTAACTTTTTGAATGGTTCAGCAACTGGAACTATATTTTTATCATGTAAATAATTGTTCCATACTCTTGAATAAATTAAATGTCCAACTGCATGTTCTGGTCCACCAATGTATAAGTCTACAGGTAGCCAATGTTTTAATAATTCAGGATCTGCAATTTGTTTATCATTATGTGGGTCAATATATCTTAAGAAATACCAGCTTGAACCTGCACTTCCTGGCATAGTACTTGTTTCTCTTTTTCCTTTTTTACCATTTACAGTTACATTTACCCAGTCAGTAGCTTTTTCAAGAGGACTATCTCCATTTTTACTTGGAGCATAATCTTGTAATTTAGGTAATACAAGTGGTAATTCTGAGTCATCTAAAGCAGTACTTGTTCCATCTTCAAAATTAATAATTGGAATAGGTTCACCCCAATAACGTTGTCTAGCAAAAATCCAATCACGAATTTTATAATTAACTTGTTTATGACCTACATTATTTTCTTCTAACCAATTTAACATTTTAGAAATAGCATCTTCTTTATCAAGACCATTTAAAAATTCAGAATTGATATGTAATCCATCGCCTGTGAAGGCCTCTTTAGAAATATCTCCACCTTCTAATACAGGAATTATATCTATATTGAATTTTGTTGCAAATTCATAATCTCTTGTATCATGAGCTGGAACAGCCATAATTGCACCAGTTCCATATGATGCTAAAACATAGTCTGAAATCCAAATTGGAATTTCTTTTCCATTTACAGGATTTATAGCATATGCACCTGTAAATACACCTGTTTTTTCTTTATTTAATTCTGTTCTTTCTAAGTCTGATTTTGTGCTACAAATTTTTATATATTCGTCAACTGCGCTCTTTTGATCTAGTGTTGTTATTTGTTTTACTAAATCACTTTCTGGAGCAAGAACACAATATGTCGCACCAAAAAGAGTATCACATCTTGTTGTAAAGACAGTAAATGATAAACCATCATGACCTGCAACTTTAAAGTTTACATGTGCACCAACAGATTTTCCAATCCAATTTCTTTGAATTTCTTTTGTTGATTCAGGCCAATCAAGGTTTTCAAGATTTTCAAGTAATTTTTCTGCAAATTTTGGAGTCTCAATAATCCATTGTTTCATATTTTTACGAACAACAGGGAATCCACCTCTTTCACTTTTTCCATCAATTACCTCGTCATTAGCTAAAACAGTACCTAAACCTTCACACCAGTTAACTGGCATATCAACTAATTTTGCATAACCATCTAAATATAATTGTTTAAAAATCCATTGAGTCCATTTATAAAAATTAGGGTCTGTTGTAGATAGCTCTTTACTCCAGTCCTAAGAAAGACCTAAATTTTCCAATTGATTTTTAAATGTAGCTATATTTTTTTCTGTAAAACCATCTGGATGATTTCCTGTAGTAATAGCATATTGTTCTGCAGGTAAACCAAATGCATCCCATCCCATAGGGTGTAGAACATTATATCCTTGCATTCTTTTAAATCTAGCAATTATATCTGTAGCAGTATAACCTTCAACATGACCAGCATGAAGACCTACACCAGAAGGATATGGAAACATATCTAATGCGTAATATTTAGGTTTAGAAAAATCCCATACATCTGTCTTGAATGTTTCATTATCTTTCCAATATTTTTTCCATTTTTTTTCAACTTCTTTAAAGTTATAATCCATAAACATCGCGTCCTTTCAAATTTTGACATAAAATTACCTCAATTATACTATAAAAATGCAAAATGTCAATGATTTAAAGATTGGTGATGGAGGAAAAAATAAATTAGTGAATTAAAAAAGTAAATTAACATAAAAATAATAAAGTGATAAAAAAATAACATAAAACACTTGCAAAATGAATAAATATATAGTATAATAATATCTCATCAAAATGAAAGGAGAATCTAAATGGTTCAGTTTTATGGTAAAAGACAGGCAAAATGGAACATTATTTCTAAGATTGCCGGAGTTGTACTGCTTGCAGTAATTATTGCAATTGCAGTTGCTGTACAATAACAAAAAAGGTCAAAAACAAAAAAGGTCAAAGATGTATCAGGAGAGATATATCTTTGATCTTTTTTGTTATTTTAATCCTTTGAGATTTCAGTTGCATTATCATCCTCAATTACAGAAGTACAATGTGGACATCTAGTTGCATGAATATCAATTTCAGAAAAACAGTATGGACATTTTTTTGTTGTAGGCTTTTCTTTTTCTTCTACTTTTCTTCCAAATTTTGAAAGTGCAGCCTTATTGATATCATTAATTTTATTAACAAGTTTTATTGCCATAAATAATGAAAAAGCAATAATTAAGAAGTTTAGAATTGTATTTAAAAATTGGCCATAAGCAATATGTATTTCACCAATGTTAGCAGTTAATCCTGAAATATCAACTTTTCCAATTAAACATGAAATTGCTGGCATAATAATATTATCAACTAAAGAGTCAACTATATCTTTAAAAGCGTTACCAATAATAATACCCACAGCCATATCTAAAACATTTCCACGCATTATAAATTTTTTAAATTCTTTAAACATAAGAAAAAATTTTCCCCCCTTTGAAAATAATTTGTGTAAAATATTATATTATTTTGTAGAAAAAAGTCAATAAATAATACAAAAATAGTATTGATTTAATAGCGTTTTTGTGATAAAATACCAACATTGAGAAAAATAGTAAGTAAACTATCTTTCCTTACTTACACAAAAAGTGTAGGTTTTATATCCATAAGGAGGTGAAAAAATAATGAATAAATACGAAAGTGTTGTCATTATTAATCCAACTGTAGATGAAGAAGGAATGAAAGCATTAATTTCAAAATTTACAGATTTAATTAATAATGATGGTAAAGTAGAAAAAGTTGATGAATTAGGAAAAAGAAAATTAGCTTATGATGTAAAAAAATTCTCAGAAGGATTTTATGCAGTATTCTATTTCGAAGCTAATTCTGACCTAATTGCAGAACTTGAAAGAAATTACAGAATAACAGATGAAATTATAAAATTCATGACAGTAAAAAAAGATTAATAATTGTAAAAAGGCCTTTATTAATAAATAAAGGAATGGTGAAATTATGAACAAAGTTATATTAATGGGAAGATTAACAAGAGACCCAGAAGTAAGATACACACAAACTAATAATACATTAGTTGCTTCATTTTCATTAGCTGTAAATAGAAGATTTGCTCGTCCAGGTGAAGAAAGACAAGCCGATTTCTTTAATATAGTTGCATGGAGCAAATTAGGTGAATTTTGTAGTAAATATTTTAAAAAAGGTCAACAAGTTGGAATAATCGGAAGATTACAAACAAGAACTTGGGATGATGACAAAGGTCAAAAACACTATGTAACAGAAGTTATTGCTGAAGAAGCATATTTTGCTGATAGCAAAAGAGACGGAGATATGGGTGGAAACACTAATTTCGATGCTACTTTTGGAGCAATGCCAACACAAAACACTGGAGCAAGTGAAAATTCAGACTTTGAAACATTTTCCGGAGATGACCTACCATTTTAATTAATAGTTAGGGGGGAAAAATAAAATGGCTGATAAGAAAAATAATAGAAGAAATAACAGAAATAATAATGATGATGATTTTAATCCTAAATTCAAGAAGAGAAAGAAAGTTTGTCCTTTATGTAAAGACAAAAATCTTGTATTAGATTATAAAAATCCAGAACAATTAAAAAAATTCATTAATGAAAGAGGTAAAATATTACCAAGAAGAGCTACAGGTGCATGTGCTAAACATCAAAGAGATATTACTTTAGAAGTAAAAAGATGTAGACAAATTGCTATGTTACCATATACTCAAGAATAATAATGTGAAAAAAAGTTGTAATTACTATTTAGTATTTACAACTTTTTTATAAAATAATGCGATTTTAATGTAATTAAAATAATATTTTTATAGATTATATAATTAATAAATAAAAAAACACTACTATGTTGAAGAATATGTTACAGTATTAAAATACTAAATTAATCCAAGAATTTTTTTGGCTCTTGTTACATCATCACTATTTGCAGTACGAACTCCTTCCAAAGGATATTGTAATCCTAAATTTGTCCACTTAAATTTTCCTAAGTCATGATATGGTAAAATGTCTATCTTTTTCACAGTTTTTAAAGAATGTAAAAATTCTCTTAATTTTATTAGGTCATCTTCATGATCAGTTATTCCAGGAACTAATACTTGTCTTATCCATATGTCTTTATTGTTGTCAGATAAATATTTGGCAAATTCAAGCTCTCTTTTATTAGAAACACCTGTTAAATTCTTACAAATATCATCATTTATACATTTTATGTCTAATAAAAATAAATCTGCAAGAGAAATTACTTCTTTTATTGTGTCTGTTAATACAACAGAGCCAGAAGTGTCGATAGCAATTGTAATATTCTCCTTTTTTAATTCCTTAAATAGCTCTATAAGAAACTTGGATTGGAGCAAAGGTTCACCACCACTTACTGTTACTCCACCTCCAGATGCAATAAAGTAGTTTTTGTATTTTAGGATTTTTTTCATTAAGTCAGACACACTATATAGAGTGCCAGTAGAAACATCCCATGTGTCTCTGTTTTGACAATATTTACATTGCAAATGACAACCTTGCATAAATATAATATAACGAATTCCTGGTCCATCAACTGCACCAAATGATTCAAAAGAGTGAACTCTAGCTAATAATTTATCTTCCATAATAATATCCTTTCCATAATAAATATCCTAAAAATAGTAACATATAAAATATTAAATTTCAAATAAAATTAGAAAAAATATAGGATTAATAATTATGTAATTTTATTGCAAAAAGACTATAGGATTTGATATAATCATAACATAAAATTTGAAAGGAATTGGAAGATATGAACGAAACGACAAAAAAATTTATAGAAAAATTAATAATAATAATTTCAATGATTATTATTGCATTTTTTGCATATTCAATAACACCAAAAACATTTCAAAATGATACATTTTATACTATAAAAATTGGAGAACATATCGTACAAAATACAGAAAAAATAACTGATTTATTACCATGGAATAAAGGTTTAGATATGAAAGACCCATTTTCGTGGCATGAAAATTTGCCATATACATATCCGCACTGGTTATATGATGTGGCTACATATGGTATATATAGTATTGGTGGATTTAAGGGAATATACTATGCTACATGTGTATTATCAATTACATTAGGATTGGTAATATTTGGAATAAATAAAAAAATAAATAAAAGTACCATATTGTCATTTGGTATGACAATAGCATCATTATATTGTTTGAAAAATTTTATAACAGCAAGAGCTCAGTTAGTAACATTTATATTATTTGCATTGACATACTTTTTTATAGAAATGTTTTTAAAAACAAGAAAATTAAGATATGCAATAGTTCTAATTATTATACCAATAATAATTGCAAATATACACTGTGCCGTATGGCCATTCTATTTTATATTATATTTACCATTTTTGGCAGAACAATTAATTTATTTTGTAGTTACTGTAGATTACAAAAATCTATATGAGAAAATAGTTCTATTTTTTAAGAAAAGAAAAATTTCAAAAGAAGAATTTAATGAAAAAAGAAAAATTTTTAAAGAACAAAAGGAAATACGAGATAAAAAAGTAAAGAAGAACCTATCAAACCTATATAAGGTTAAATTTGATAGAGAAAAAAATATAAAATGGCTTATTTTAATTGTAGTAATTTGTGCGTTTACAGGATTAATTACTCCAATAAAAGGGACACCATATACATATTTGATAAAAACAAATGAAGGAAATACAACTCAAAATATAAGTGAACATTTACCACTAACATTGGTTAAAAATGATAATATGATGGTTATTTTAACTATATTATTAGGTATATTAATATTTACAAGAACAAAAATAAAAGTTAGAGATTTCTTTATGTTAGCTGGTCTTATATTATTAAGTTTTATGTCACAAAGGCAGGTATCAATGCTGGTTTTAATTGGAAACTTTATTTTATTGAAATTAATATGTGATTTATATGATGCAATAAAATTAAAGGTAAAAAGCGAAAGTCAGAAAAATACGTACTTTATAGCTACACTAAGTGTATTTTCAGTAGTAGCTATATTAATATGTGGGATGTCATTTAAAGGATGTGACGAGAAAAAACATGATTCTTATGTAGATGATAAATCATATCCAGTATCTGCATCAAATTATATTATAAATGATTTAATTCCAAAAGTAGGAGTTGAAAAACTACGTTTATATAATGAATATAATTATGGTAGTTACTTATTATTTAGAGGAATTCCTGTATTTATAGATTCAAGGGCTGATTTATATGCACCAGAATTTAATGGAAAAAAGAATTCAGAAGGTGAATATGATGGAAGAGATATTTTTACAGATTTTCTTGACATTTCGAGTTTAGCTGCAAATTATGAAAATGAATTTGAAAATTATGATGTAACACATGTAATAACATATTCAAATTCTAAATTAAATTCATTAATTGCAAAAGATTCTAACTATGAAGAGCTATATGATGATGGACGATTTACAATATATGAAAGATTATCTGCTAATGATAATGAGGTTAATTAAATGAAAAAGTTTTTTTATATTGGTTTTATTTCAATACTAATAATATTAGATCAAATTTTTAAATATATAGTAGTTAATCAAAAGATTGTATGTGAAAATGTGATAAATAATATTTTGAATTTTACATACTGTGAAAATAGAGGTATTGCATTTGGTATTGGACAAGGTGGGGCAAAAATATTTGCTATAATAACAATATTAATAATTATAGTAGCTTTAATATACGTTATGTTAAAATTTAACAAATTAAAAAGGTTAACATTGTTTGGAATTGCATTAGTAATTTCAGGTGGAATAGGAAATTTAATAGATAGATTATTTAGAGGATATGTAATAGATTATATAGACTTTAGTGAAATAGTAGATTTTCCCATATTTAATTTCGCAGACATATGTATTGTTGTGGGAGTAATTATAATTGGAATTTCATACTTAAAAAATGAAGGTGGAGAAGTAAATGAAAGAATTAATAGTTGAAAATAATGATAACATAAGATTAGATTCATATATAGCAAATGAAAATTCAGACTTATCAAGAGCTGTTATTCAAAAATTGTTAGAAGATGGAAATATATTAGTAAATGATGTTATTAAAAAAAGTTCGTATAAAGTAAAAAAAGGTGATGTAATAAAAATTGAAATTCCAGAGCCAAAAGAATCAAAAATAGAAGCACAAGATATTCCAATTGAAATTGTATATGAAGATAATGACATTATTGTTGTAAATAAACCAAAGGGATTAGTTGTTCATCCAGCAAATGGAAATGAAGATGGAACATTAGTAAATGCAATAATGAATATTTGTAAAGATTCTTTATCTGGAATTGGAGGAGAAAAACGTCCCGGAATTGTACATAGATTAGATAAAGATACATCTGGATTATTAATAGTAGCTAAAAATGATAAAGCACATTTAAAAATGAGTGAACAAATAAAAGATAGAAAAGTAAATAAAAAATATATTGCCTTAGTAAGGGGAATAATAAAAGAAAATGAGGCAACAATTAATATGCCTATTGCTAGAAATAAAAAAGACAGAAAAAAGATGGCTGTAGATAAAGAGGGAAAAGAAGCAATAACTCATTTTAAAGTATTAAAAAGATATGATAAATATACATTACTAGAGGTAAAAATTGATACAGGAAGAACTCATCAAATAAGAGTTCATATGGCCGAAATTGGACATCCTGTTATTGGAGATGAAGTATATTCTAATGGTAAAAATGAATTTAATGTAAAGGGTCAAATGCTTCATGCTAAAAGTTTAGATTTTGAGCATCCAATTACTGGCAAAAAAATGCATTTAGAAGCGGAACTTCCAGATTATTTTAAAAAAGTAATTGATATATGCGAAGAACGATTGAAAAGAGGTGAATAATTTGGAAGAAATGAGATTGCAAAAATTTATTGCAAATTCAGGAGTATGTTCAAGAAGAAAAGCAGAAGAATATATTTTAGCTGGAAAAGTAAAAATAAATGGTAAAATTGTAACTGAACTTGGCACAAAGGTTGATCCACAAAAAGATGAAGTTATTTTTAATAATAAAAAAATAGAGCAAAATAATGAATATGAATATATTTTGCTAAATAAACCAGTTGGATATGTAACTACTGTAAAAGATCAATTTGATAGACCAATTGTATTAGATTTAATAAAAGGTAACAAAACTAAAGTATTACCAGTTGGAAGATTAGATATGTACACATCTGGTGCACTAATTCTTACTAATGATGGAGATTTTATAAATAAAGTTACACATCCAAAAAATGAAATTGAAAAAACATATAATGCAACTGTTAGAGGTATTGTTGATGAAAATGATGTTGAAAAATTAAAAAATGGTGTAAAAATAGATAATGAATATATTACAGGAAAAGCAAAAGTAAGAATATTAAAAATAGATAAGGAAAAAAAAATTTCTAGATTGGAAATTATAATACATGAAGGAAAAAATAGGGAAGTAAGAAAAATGTGCGAATCAGTCGGAAAAAAAGTTATCGCATTACATAGAGCAAAAATTGCAAATATTGATGTTAAAAATCTAAAAATAGGTCAATGGAGATTTTTAACAAAAGAAGAGGTAAAAACTATTGTAAATCAATAAATTTAATTATATAATAAACACAATACATAAGATAAAGGAGATAGTAAAAATGAGATATCAAAAATTCATCCCAGAAGGATGGTTTAAAAAACAAAGAACAATAAATAGTAATATGTTAGATAATGCTATAAGAACACAAGAAATATTAGAGGCAAAGGTAACTGAATGTGATGAAAATTATAATTTACTTTTAGACTTTGGTGAAAATAAAAAAGGAATAATAAACAGAAATGAAATTGAACTAATAGGAAAAAATGATAAAACAAATATTAGTACAAGTAAAGTAAACAAGTATGTTCAATTTAAAGTAAAGGGAATAGATGAATCTAATAATTACATACTATCACGAAAAGATGTAGAACAAGATGCTATAACATGGCTAAAAAACGATGTAAAAGAAGGTAATGTTTTAAAGGGCATTGTTAAAAGTATACAACCATATGGTGCTTTTGTTGAAATTGGCGGAGGTGTTGTTGGACTTGTACATATTGAAGATATGTCAGTTGCAAGAATAAAAAGTCCTAAAGAAAGATTACATATTGGACAAAAGATAAATATTATGGTAAAATCAATAGATAAAGAGCATGGCAAAATAATATTAACATACAAAGAGCTTTTAGGAACATGGGAAGAAAATATTCAAGACATAAAAGTTGGAACAACAATAGTTGGAAAAGCAAGAGAAGTGGAAAAATCAAAAAACGGAATTTTCATAGAGCTAAAGCCAAACCTAGTTGGACTAGCTGAGTATAAAGATGGAATTGAATATGGACAAAATGTTAATGTTTATGTCAAAAAAATAATACCAGAGAAGAAAAAAATAAAATTAATAATTGTTTAAATATTTTTATAGGAGGTAAAATACTGTGGTTGAAGATAACGAAATAAAAGCGGTAACATCACCATTTGCAATTAGAGAAGGTGAAATAAAGGTATTTGATGGTAAGGATGGATATGTTTCTATGAATCAAATTATTCAAAGAATAAATTTGGGACATATAAACGATTTACATTTTAAGGTACTATCATTAGTAAATGAATTTGAATTTATTACTTCAAGACAATTATTCCAATTATTAGAAATAAATGGTTTTGAAATAAAATCTCAAGATAAATTAAATGGAAAATTAGATCAATTAGTAAAAGCAAAAATATTAACAAGATATTATTTTAATTCAGATGATGGTAAAGGAATTTATAGAATTTATTGTCTTGAAAAAATGGGAAAATATTTACTTAATTCAAGAGGAGAAGAATGTAAATGGCAACCAACAGACAATACAAAACCAGTTGCAATGATAAAAAAGAGATTAGCAGGAAATCAGGTAATAATAGCATATTTAAGAAAAGTAAAAGCATTTGATAGTTATACGCCAAAGCCATCAATTACTGCTAAAATGGCAGGAAAAACATTCAAAGCAACAGGTGGAGCAATAAAATTAACAAAGAATGATAAATCAATAGATTTCGTATTCGAAGTTGTAAGAAGAGAAGATGACTGGCAAAAAAAATTGATTGATAAAATGAAATTTTATAAAGATTTTTATGATAATTTTGTTCCAATGGATTCTGGTTTCAGAAGTTTACCTCAATTAATAATTGTCTGTGAAGATGATAAACATATGGCTGAAACATTTAAAACAATTGTAATGAATGATTTATTAATAGATAAAATTAAATTATATTTTACAACTGATTTAAAACAAAATGATGAAAATTTAGATGAATCATTAACTGAATTTGTATTAAATGAAGAGACTGGAAAATACAAAATTAAAAATACAAAAATAAAATTATTAGATTAATAATAAAAAGGGCTACAAAATAATTGTTAGCCTTTTTTTATTGGTTATGGTATTAATAAAATATTAAATTTGTTATATATGAGCAGGGAAGATAAGTTACAATCTTTTGAATATAAAAAACATCTTTATTAAAAATTAATAAAGATGTTTTTGTTTTTAATTATTATTTTTTTTATTCTTCTTATTTGTTGGTGAGATTATTGCATCACCTTCATCAGCATTGTCAAATATTGAATCAAAATTACTTGAACGAATTGGATCTAATTCTTCTTCAGAATCATCGTCATTTACAAATGTAGGTATAACATTTTTCTTTATTTTCTTTTTTGCTGACTCTGGATTATCATCAGACATTCCATTAGTAAACTTCGCAAAGTTTAAATTTGTTACAGGTTGTTTTTCATTATATTTGGCTTCAATAAAATTCAATGAACCAATACCAACACTGCTCTTTCCTCCTGAATCACGTACTTTGTAAATACATTGTTTAAATTTAATTGTTTGTATTTTTCCAGGTTTATATTTGGCAACCTTTTCATTTTTAATTCCTCCAAGGTTAGCTGAATATTCTCCTTTTGTAGTATCATATGATCTACTATAGCTCCACTTACTTTTTTCGCCAAGTTCTTTAGACCACCAATCATTATCTTCTGGAACATTATTTCCAAATACAACTTTATGGGCACAGTTAGCAATAATTGTTTTTCTATATTTATTATTTTTTGCATTTAGTTGATCTAAATTTTGTACAGATATAACAGATCCAACTCTATATTTTCTATATAATGTAAATATTGGTTCTGTAGAATCAGATATAAAATCAGAAAATTCATCAATATATAAGAAATGAGGAATTCTAGTTGATTCTATTCCAGGTCTTCTTAGTACAGCATATTGCATTGATAATAAGAAAAATAATCCAAAAGCTGTATGTGCTGCGGCTCCAAGATCTCCACGTCGTGTGCATAATAGTGTAAATTCACCATTAGCTAAAGCCGAGTCAAAGTTTAAGTTGTCTGTTCTCTTACATAATATATTCCTAATACCAGGATATCTTAATAAATTATCAAGTTGTGTTGTTGCAGAAGATACATATTTTTCTGTATCTTGACGATAGGTACTTTCTTTATAAAAGTTCTTTTTAAAGTATGTTAATAATATATTGAATTTCTTAGATAATTCTTCATCTTTTTCCATTTCTTCGCACATTTTTTGAATTATATCAAAATCATTAAATGCATTTAACATATCTTCTAATGTAGGTAGTTCATCATCATGCATTCTTGGGTACATTACTTTTAATAGTATAGATAAATTCTCAATTGCCTGTGTGGCAAAATTTGCTTGAACTCCTAAATTTAAATCCATATCAGCTTGATTTGAGCTGTGTAAAGCCTTTAAAACAGTAGATATAATTATCGATGTTTGTAATGGATTATCATATGAAAATGGATTTAATCCAGGTGAATCATCAGAATTCGGATCAATAAGATTAACATTAACATGATAATTTTTTGCAACTTTTAATATACGAGAAATAGATTCAAAATCAGGTGATATATATGTTAAACCTAAATCTCTATAAATAATTTTATCATCAGATGTGGCATAAATCAATTTTTTCATACAAGATTTATAACTAGAAACCTTTGATGAATTTGGTGAAATCATATTTAATGAAAAGTTTTTATTTATATAGTCATTATCGTATGGGCAATTTAAATTAGCAAGTCCTGATTTTAATGCTGCAAAACCAAATTCTTTTGATGTTTTCTTATAGAAATATTTCTTTTCAATATCTCTTGCAATCATTGGTTCAAATATTAAAGATGTTTTTCCAGATCCGGATACACCAACAACTAACATGGATTCAAAACGCTTATCTTCTGAAATTTTTACACTTTTTCCAGTATTAGTATCAGTACATAGTTTTATCTCACAACTGTATTCGCCGGTAGTTGTCTTTCCTTTATTAGATAAATTTATACCTGAATAAGAGTAGATTGATTCACAAATATCTGGAGTATCATTTATAGTTGTAATTAACCATTTTATTACAGGGTAGAATGTTGTAAGTGGAAAATAAAGCGAAATACTACGAAAGGCAGGTGCTATTAAGCTTGAAAATTCTGTAGCAATTATAGGATATGATGGTGCTGATAAAAGTAATAACCAACATCCAGCATTAACCATTTGTGTAGCCATTGAAATTATTAGTATATATAAAGCTATTATATACAAATAAAAAAATGATAGCTTTGTTTTTTCCGATTTTGCAAATTTCGAACTACATGAAAATAGGAAAGCAAATATAGGACAACAAAAGGCTAATGCGTATTTTATTGGTCCCCAATATGAACTTCCTATTCCTGTAAATATCATAATTAAAATTTCTGTGACTCTATCTATTGTTAAATATATAGTTAGTAAAGTTAATATAAATGTCAGAAATGTGTTTCTGTCGGTTTTTAATAACTTTAAGAATTTATCAATTATTTTCAAATTTTTCACCACTTTCAAAAATTAAACTATTACTTCTATATTATCCTATAAATTGGGCAAAATTTCAAGTGTTTTGGCATAATTTGTTGAGATTTGAACAATAAAAATGAGAGGAATTATACGTACGTATATGAATATATTAAAAATAAAAAGGATTTTATATGAAAAACAAAAAAATTTTTTTAAATGGGGTTATCTCATTAATTATTGCACAGTGTGTTGTAAAGATATTAGGATTAGTGTATAAGCTCTATTTGGCAAACAAGCAAGGATTTGGTGATTGGGGAAATGCAATATATAATTCTGGATATCAAATATATGCTTTGCTACTTACAATATCATCAATTGGTGTTCCAAATGCAGTTGCAAAATTAATTGCAGAAAAAAATTTTTCTGGAAACAGAGAAGAAGTTGCAAAAATTTTAAAAAGTGCACTGATAATTTTTGCTTGTATTGGTTTAGTTGGAAGTATTTCTTTAGCAATATTTGCAGATTTTATTTCAAGTAATTTACTTAATATTGGAGAAGCTAAATATACAATAATTGCATTATCGCCAGCAATATTTAATGTGTGTTTAATTTCTGTATATAGAGGTTTTTATAATGGAATAAATAGAGTAGATGTGACAGCAAAGTCGCAAAGCGTAGAGCAAGTTTTAAAAACAGTATTTACAATAATTTTAGTGGAAATTGCATTTTATATAACAAGTGCTAATACAATAATAATGGCAGCTGTTGCAAATTTGGCAACTACACTAGCCACGTTATTTAGCTTTATATATTTATACAAAAAAAATAATTTAAAAGATATTAAAATAGGATTTCAAAGGGGATATGCAAAACGAATTTTAAGAGTTTCAATTCCGATATCATTAAGTAGTATCTTGGCTTCATTAAATAGGAATATTGATTCTGTTACAGTAGTTAGATTTTTGAAAGAAAATATAGGTGAAGTTGGTGCAAAAATACAATATGGAGTTTTAAGCGGGAAAGTAGATGTATTATCATCTCTACCAGTTTCTTTTATAATTGCAATTGCAACCACGATTATACCAATGGTTTCATCACTTAATGCACAAAAAAATGGTAAAGAGCTAAATAGAATTATAAAAACATACTTGTTATTTACAATATTATTGGTTTTGCCATGTTGTTTTGGAATGATTGCTTTTTCAGATCAGATATTAGTACTATTGTTTAAAAGCAATAGTGGAAGCTGGCTACTTAAAATTAGTGCAATTTCAATGATTTTTATAGCATTAGAGCAAATTACAAATTCAGTATTACAAGGTGTTGGTAAGGTATTTATACCGACAATATCAATATTTATTGGAGTTATTGCAAAGATAATTTTAAATATTAATCTAATAAAATTACCTATAATATATCCTATTGGTGGTGTTTCAGGAGCATGTGTTGCAACAATGGTATGTCATTTGATTGCGTTCAGTATTAGTTTTAATGTAATGAAAAAATATACAAAAGTAAAATTAAATTTTTTCAAATATATCTTGAAACCTGTAATTGCTTCATGTATAATGAGCACAGCTTTATATTACAGTTATTTTTTCTTAAAAGGTATATTTATAGAAAATATAGCTATAATATTAGCAATAGTAATCGCTGGATTAATGTATATTCTTTCTGTAATTGCTCTAAAAATTTTGAACAAAGAAGAGTTAGGTCTTATACCATTTATTCCTAATTTCAGAAAAAAATAAAAATTATGAGAAAAAATGATGAAAAAAGAAGGATTTTGCATAAATTTGGCGAATATTCATTATAGTAGTTTATAAATCTGCAATAGACCGGAATTATAAAGTACATAATATGAAATTCAATAGGAGGTAATGAACAATGAACAAATCTGATTTAATTGCGGCAGTAGCTGCTAAAACAGGAGACACAAAGAAAAATGCTGAAGCATCAATAAATGCATTAATCGATGTTATAGCAGAATCTTTAAAAGACGGAGAAAAAATCCAAGTAGTAGGTTTCGGATCATTCGAAGTAAGAGAAAGAGCTGAAAGAAAAGGAAGAAATCCACAAACAGGTAAAGAAATGAAAATAGCTGCTAAAAAAGCTCCTGTATTCAAAGCTGGAAAAGCATTAAAAGATGCAGTTAATGGATAATTAAAATAATTGAAATTTATATAAATATAATATGAATTCATATAAAGCATAGTTAAACTATGCTTTTACTTAATTATAAAAAATAAATCATGAAAATTATTCATGGTTTATTTTTTTGCTATTTCCGTAGAAAAAATTGACTTTTTTGTAAAAATAAGGTATACTAACCACAGTTTCAAAAAAGGAGAAATGAAAAATGAAAGATAAAAAAAGTATGGTTATGATTATAATAATTGGCATAACTTTGAGTTTATTTTTATGTTTTAACACAACAGTATTTGCAACAACTGGTACTGTTACTACAAATGATTTGAGATTACGAAAAGATAAAAGTACGTCATCAGAAATATTAAAGCTTCTTGATGAAAATACAGAAGTAGAAATAATTAGTGAAGATGGTGATTGGTGTAAAATAAAAAGTGAAAATAAAGTTGGATATGTTAGTAAACAATATATTAAAGTAAAAGACAATAACAATACAACAAAAAACGAAACTAAAAATGAAACAAATAGTGAAAATAAAAATACAACAACAGAAAATGTTGTTAATAATACTACAACAGAGCAAAACAATACACAACAAAATACAACAACAGAAAATGATACACAAGCGCAAAATAATACAGAAAATCAAACTCAAAATAATGTAACAAAAATTAAGCAAGCTACAGTATCAGAAGAAGTATCAATAAGAATAATACCACTAATTAATAGTGATGAGATAAATAAAACAAAATCTGGAGAAAAATATGAAGTATTAAGTTCAGTAGGAGCATGGTCTTATGTAAAAAATGAATCAAAAGAAGGTTGGGTATTAACAGCCAAGATATCTGTAACAGAGCAAACAACTTCAAATAATGACGAGAATAATACAAAAAAACAAGACAATAATGATACTAATACTACAACAGAAAATAATGATGTCAAAGCTGATGAAAATAAAAAGGAAGAAGATAAAAAATCAGAAAAAACATCAAAGACATACTATGTAAAAGGAACATCTGTAAATGCAAGAAGCGAAGCAAATAAATCATCAAGTGTAGTTAAAAAGTTTGACACTAACGATAAAGTAACTGTAACAGGTGAAGATGGTGATTGGTATATAGTTGATATTAATGGAAAAAAAGCATATATTCAAAAATCATTGCTTTCATCAAAAAAAGTTGAAACAACATCAAGAAGTTCAAATAGTTTAACTGAAAACAATGAGGAAAATAATGTTGAAGAACAAAAAGAAGAAACTACAACAGAAACTAATAAATCTGCAGATGCAATTGTAGCATATGCAAAAACATTTCAAGGTTATCCATATGTTTATGGATCAAATGGACCAAGTTCATTTGACTGTTCAGGATTTGTTCAATATGTATATAAACATTTTGGATATTCATTAAGTCGTTCTTCAAAAACACAGGCAAACGATGGTGTAGCAGTAAGTAAAAGTAATTTACAACCAGGAGATATTTTAATATTTAAAAATACTGCTAAAACAGAAATTGGTCATGTTGGAATATATATAGGAAATGGGCAATTTATTCATGCATCAAATCCAAGAACAGGTGTAACAATTTCTTCATTATCATCAGCTTCATATCAACAAAGATATGTAACAGCTAGAAGAATTTTATAATAGGGGTTTATAGTAAGGAGTATTTTTGAAAAGAAAAATTGTTATAATTACTATAAGTTATATATGTGGTTTAATATGGGGGTTATATTTTTATAATATAATCTCCATTTTTCTATTTACAATATTAAATATATATATGATTATACAAAGTAAAAATAAGTTGGTAAGTGCATGTATGATCGCAGTTTTATGTGCATGTATGTATATGCATATAACTTCTAATAGATATAATAAATATACGAATATAGATGATATAAAAATTGAAGGTATAATATTAAATAAATATAAAGAATCAGATTACAATACAGAATATATTATGAAAGTAACTAATCCACAAAAATTCAAAAACATAAAGATTATTCTTAAAACAAAGAAAGATAATAATATTCAATATGCAGATAAAGTAAGGGCAGTGGGAAAATTTGAAATAGCAGATTATCAAAGAAATTACAAAGGATATAATTACAATGAATATTTAAGAACAAAAAAGATATTTGGAACTGTGACTGCTAATAATGATAGCATAAAAGTAATATGTAATGGCGAAATGTCAAAATATAATATTTTAGTAAATAAATTATATGAGAATTTGAAACAAAAACTGTATAAAATAATGCCTGAAGATTCTGCAAATATGTGCAATGCCTTGATATTAGGTGATAAATCAAATATAAGTGAGAAAATTGTAGATAGTTTTTCTATATGTAATTTGTCACATATACTTGCAATATCAGGAATGCATATGACATACATTATTTTATTTTTTTCATATATGATATTAGGATGTAAAAAATCTGAGAAAAATATTATTTTAATTATAATTGTAACTATATTTTGCAATTTAGTGGGAAATAGCGAATCAATTGTAAGAGCAACAATAATGACTGTATTATATATTTTGTCAGAATTATTAAATAGAAAATCTGATAGTTTAACTAATTTAAGCTTGGCAAGTTTAGTAATATTAATAATAAACCCATATTCTATATTAAATTTAAGTTTTTTGCTTTCATCAGGAGGAACATTAGGAATATTACTGTTTTATAATATAATCGTAAAAATACTTAATTATATAAAAATATTAAATAAAAATAAGCTGACAAAATATATAAAACAGTCAATAGCATTAAGTATATCAGCAAATATAATAATTCTTCCAATAATTATTATATATTATCATAAATTCTCTTACATCTTTATAATATCAAATATACTGGCAAGCTTATTATTATCATGTATAATGCCATTAATTTTTACAAGCGTTTTTGTTTCTTTTTTTTCAATAAATTTAGCGAGAATAATATCAATACTATTAAATTTTTTTATAAAATGTTTGATTGGAATGGTGAGTATATTATCTAAATTAAAATTTACAAGTATAATTATATGTACGCCATATTTATTTTCTGTAATCATGTATTATGTAATAGTAATAATTCAATTTATAAAATTTAATTCAAAACAATCTAAAAAATTATTTCTAAAAAAGTTATCCAAAAAATTATTTATAATATACATATCAATTTGCCTTATAACAAATATAGCTAGATTAATAGACGAAAATATGTATATACACTTTGTTGATGTAGGCCAGGGAGATTGCACATTTATACAAACAAGAAATAATAAGAAAATTCTTATAGATGGTGGAGGAAATGAAATAGGAGAGGATTATGTGGGTGAAAATATATTATTACCATATTTGTTAAATAGAAGGTCAAAAGTAATTGATTACATATTTATTTCTCATTTTGATTCAGATCATTGTCAAGGCTTACTATATATTATGCAAAATATCAAGGTAAAACATGTAATTATAAGTAAACAATTTGAATATAACGAGAACTATAAAAAATTCTTAAAAATTGCAAAACAGGAAAAAATAAATATAAAAATAGCAAACAAAGGAGACAAAATATATATAGAAAAAAATTTATATTTCGAAGTATTATGGCCAGATGCTTTAGAACCAATATCAGATAACAAAATAAACAACAACTCATTGGTATGTAAAATGGTTTATAAGAAATTCTCAATGCTGTTTACAGGAGATATTGAAAAAATTGCTGAAGAAAAAATAATAGAAACATATAAAAATGAAACAAATAAATTAAAAGCAACAATTATAAAAATACCACATCATGGTTCAAAAACATCATCAACCATGGATTTTATTGAAAAAGTAAAACCACAAGAAGCATTAATAGGAGTCGGAAAGAAGAACAAATTTGGCCATCCAGCAATTACAACGATTCAAACATTACAAAATCAAAATATAAAAATATATAGAACAGATGAAATGGGGGAAATAACAATAAAAACAAATGGAAAAAAATATAAAGTGACAAAATTATTATAAGCTTTTTAAAATAGGTATTTCAGGGAGGATAATCCAAAAAAATTGAATAAAATTTTTCACCTTACAAATAATAATAAAAATATTATAAAAAGAGAGTTGATGAAAATGAGTAAAAGAAACATAATAATAACATGTATAATTTTAACAGTTATAATAATAGGAACATTAATTTTTTATATAGAGCGAATTCATGAACCAAAATTAACAGAAGAAATTATTGTAAATAATACAATAAACAAAGTAGAAATTGTAAATGAAAGTACTATATCCACAAATGTTGAAGAAGAAGTTGTACTTCCAAATACAACACTAATAATGGAACAAACATTTTCAAAATGTGGACATACAGAAAAAGAGCAATATAAAGTTCCAGTTGCTATAGTAAATATGACAAAAGAAGAAGTCGAAAACTATTATACAGATTGGAAGGTTACAAGATTTTCAAAAAAAGAAATAATTATATCTAAGGAAGCGGATGGTATATGTTCTGAACATTATATTGTAAAGGAGAATAATGGTCATATATCAATTTATAACATAGATGAAAATAATGCTGAGCATTTCGTAAAAAATACAGAAATACTAACGAAATATCTGCCAGAAGAAGATCAAGAAAACTTAAAAAAAGGGATTAAAATAATTGGAAAAAAAGATTTAAGTATCTTCTTAGAAGATTTTGAATAAAAAAGGCGAAACATTAAGTTTCGCCTTAGAGTCTTACTTTTTTAAATTCTTTAAATTTTCGAAATATCCTTTTGCATAAAATGAATTAAAGTACATAATTAATGAGAATATAGTCATTGCTAATCCTAAATAATAAATATATGTATCAAATCTATATGGTATATTAAAGTAAGCAATTATAAAAGAAGAAACAATTGCAATGTAAAATAAAACTGTTGTAAGTTTTCCATACCATTTACTAGATACAACTAAATCTTTACCATAAAGGAAAGAGGCTCCTGCTATCATCATAAATTCTTTTATAAAAATTATGAACAATATCCATATAGGAATAATTGGTTCACCAGAAGATGTTGTTTTTAAAGATAAAGTTATTAAAATTGATAATTGAGTTGCTTTATCTGCTAATGGGTCTATTAGTTTTCCAAAGTCTGTTATAAAATTAAACTTTCTTGCTATAAAACCATCTAACACATCAGTTAAACCTGATATAGTAAGAAGTATGAAAGCTATTAAATATTTGTTACACACAAGTGAAACTATAATAAATGGTATTAAAACAAACCTTGATAAAGTGAGTATATTTGGTATATTTTTCTTCATAATAACCTCCGTTTTTTATTATATTATTCTACTACAAAAGATAATTCGTTATTTATACAATCTATATTAACTGTTTGACCGTTTTTTAAGTCTGATCTTAAAATTAAATCTGATAATTCGTCTTCAACATATCTTTGTATAGCTCTTCTTAAAGGACGAGCACCATATTTTAAATCTGTGCCTTTTTCTAATAAGAAATTCTTAGCTGAATCAGATATGTTCATTATAATATCCTTATCTTGTAATGCTTTATTTGTATTTTGTAACATTAAATCAACAATTTGAAGTAATTCTGTATTAGTTAATGCTTTAAATGAAACAATTTCGTCAATTCTATTTAAAAATTCTGGTCTAAATGTTTCTTTTAAACTATCTAATACTTTATTGTTTATTGCGGTATCATTATTATTAAATCCTATTGAATTAGTATTTAAATTTGAACCAACATTTGAAGTCATAATGATAATTGTATTTTCAAAGCTTACAGTGTTTCCTTGGCTATCAGTTAATCTTCCATCATCTAAAACTTGTAATAATAAATTAAATATATCTGGATGAGCTTTTTCTATTTCATCAAATAAAACTATTGAATAAGGTTTTCTTTTAACTTTTTCAGTTAATTGACCGGCATCATCATATCCAACATATCCAGGAGGTGATCCAATAAGTTTAGCTGTTGAATGACTTTCCATATATTCAGACATGTCTACACGAATTATTGAATTTTCGTCACCAAACATTTCATAAGCAAGTGATTTTGCAAGTTCTGTTTTACCAACACCAGTTGGTCCAACAAATATGAAAGAGGGTGGACGTTTAGTAGTTTTTAATCCAGCTCTATTACGTCTAATAGCTCTAGAAACAGATTTTACTGCTTCATCTTGACCAATAACTCTTTTATGAAGATTTTGCTCTAAATTTAATAATTTTTGTGTTTCTTCTTCAGTTATTTTCTTTACAGGAATTTTTGTCCAACGTTCAATTACATTTGCAATATCTTGCGTTGTTAAAGAAACAACTTTCATACTTTTATTTAAAGCATCAATTTGCTCTTGAAGTTTGCATTCACGCATTTTTAATTCAGCTGCTTTTTGATAATCTTCTGTAGAGTCAGCTTGAGCAGCCTCAGCCTTTTCAGCTTGAACATCTTGAAGTTCATTTTTTAGTACTTCCAATTCATATAAATCTTTATTGTTTAAATTTATTTCAGAGCAAGCTTCATCTAATACATCAATAGCTTTATCTGGTAAAAATCTATCATGTATATATTTTTCAGACATGATAACAGCCTGTTTTATAACATCTGTAGATATTTTTACTTTGTGGAAGTCTTCATAATATTTTTTTATACCATCAAGTATATTTACAGAGTCTGTAACAGATGGCTCTTCAACTAAAACTTGTTGAAATCTTCTTTCTAAAGCACTATCTTTTTCAATATATTTTCTATATTCTTTCAAAGTTGTAGTTCCAATTAATTGAATTTCCCCATTAGAAAGAGATGGTTTTAAAATATCTGCTGCATTCATAGAGCGTTCTGCATCACCGGCACCAATAATATTGTGAATTTCATCAATTACTAAAATAATATTTCCGCAGTTTTTACATTCATCAATTATAGATTTCATTCTTGATTCAAATTGACCTCTAAATTGAGTACCAGCAATAACTGCTGTCATATCTAATAAATATACTTCTTTATTTAATAATTTAGCAGGAACATTACCATTGGCGATTTTTATAGCTAATCCTTGGGCAATTGCAGTTTTTCCAACACCTGGTTCACCAACAAGGCAAGGGTTATTTTTTGTACGTCTATTTAAAATTTGTATAACTCTTTCAAGCTCTTTATCTCTACCGATAACCATATCTAATTGATTATTTTTGGCTTTTAAAGTTAAGTTTGTTCCAAAATTATCTAAAGCTTTATGTTTTTTATTTTGTCTTTTTTCTGTTTTTACTTTTTTATTCGAATTACTTGCTGATTGTTCTGTATCATGTGAGTTACCAAATAATCCAGAAAATATTGAGCCTAAACTATTAGAATTATCACTATTTTCAGAGTCTTCAAAGTTTAGGTCAGGATTTTCAGACATGTCATTAAACATACTTTCAAATTGCATAGACATATTTTCTAAATCACTATCAGATAAGTTAGCTTGTTTGGCTAAAGCATCTAAAGGATTTATGCCTTGTTTTTTGGCACATTCGTAACATAGTCCTTCCATTTGACTGGCGTCATTTGATTTATTTATAAATATTACAGCCGCATTCTTTTTACAAACTGAACATAACATAATTATTAAATCTCCTATCTATATATAAATATCTATTATAATACATTAAAAATATTTTGTAGTCAAGGGGAAAAATTGGGATTGTATATAAAGAAATGCTTGAAAAAAATTCCGTGTTAGTATAATATATAGAAAAAGTTTTAAGGTAGGTAAAAATAAAATGGTAGACGTTAATAATGCAAAAAGAGTTTTTAAAGAATATGTATCAAATTATAATTTACAAGATGGGAAAATTGCTTTAAAAGTTGCACATATTTTGAGAGTATCAGAGCTAAGCAAAAAAATTGCAACATCACTAAATTTATCAGAAGAAGATATAAAATTAGCTGAACTAATAGGTTTATTACATGATATAGGCAGATTTGAACAAGTAAGAAAATACAATACTTTTATAGATAAAATAAGCATAAATCACGGTGAATATGGTGTGAAGATTTTGTTTGAGGATAATTTAATTGAAAAATTCAATGTAGATGAAAAATATTATAAGATAATTAAAACAGCAATATTAAATCATAATAGATCAAAAATTGAAGAAAACTTAACAGAGCAAGAATTGCTTCATTCAAAAATAATAAGAGATGCTGATAAGTTAGATATATTCTATGTGTTATTAACAGATGATATAAAGAATACATATGGATGTTCAGCAGAAGAAATGAAAAACGAAACTTTTTCAGATGAAATAATAAATGAATTTAAAGTTAATCATGAAATAGATTATCAAAAAAGAAATACATATGGGGATATATGGATTTCACATATGGCATATGTTTTTGATTTCTATTATAAAAGCAGTTATATAGTTATAAAAGAAAAAGACTATATTAACAAATTGTTAAAAAAAGTTGATTTTAAAAATAAAGAGACATTAAAATCAGCGCAAGAAATATTACAAATTGCAAATGATTATATAAAATCTAAAATATAAATGGTTTATGGATTTCCACAAAAATCCAAATATATTAACAAGGATTGATGGTTAATTGGCAAAAAAATTAATAATTACGGAAAAGCCATCTGTAGCAATGGAATTTGCAAAAGCATTAGGTATAAATGTTAACAGAAAAAATGGATATATTGAATCTAATGAATGGATAATAACATGGTGTGTGGGTCATTTAGTTACAATGAGTTATCCAGAAAAATATGATGAAAATTTGAAATTTTGGAGATTAGATACACTTCCATTTATACCAACAGAATGGAAATACGAAATAATTCCTGCAGTTCAAAATCAATTCAACATCGTAAAACAATTATTACAAAGAGAAGATGTAGAAGAAATATATAACGCAGGTGACTCTGGGCGAGAAGGAGAATATATTCAAAGACTTGTTTTTATGATGGCAAAACCTAATCCAAAAGCAAAAATGAAGAGAGTTTGGATAGATTCACAAACAGAGGAAGAAATAAAAAGGGGGATTAAAGAAGCAAAAGATTTATCAGAATATGATAGCTTATCTGATGCTGCATATTTAAGAGCTAAAGAGGATTATCTAATTGGAATAAATTTTTCAAGACTACTTTCAATAATATTTGGAAGAAGAATTGCAAAACAAATAGATGAAGAAAAAGTATCAATTTCTGTAGGTAGAGTTATGACTTGTGTATTAGGAATGGTTGTATCAAGAGAGCGTGAAATTGCTAATTTTGTTAAAACAACATACTATAAAATTATAGGAGAATTTGGTGATACTGACAGTAGTTTTAAAGCTGAATGGAAAGTAACAGAAGATTCGAAAATGTTTAATTCTCCACAATTGTATAATGAAACAGGTTTTAAAAAAATAGAAGATGCTCAAAAATTTATACTATCTTTAAAAGATAAAAAAGCAATTGTTAAAGAAGTAAAAAAAACAAAGCAAAAAGAAAATGCCCCATTATTATTTAACTTAGCAGAAATACAGAACGAGTGTACAAAGCGATTCAAAATTAAACCTGATGAAACACTAGAAGTTATACAAAATCTATATGAAAAAAAGCTTGTAACATATCCAAGAACTGATGCCAGAGTTTTGTCAACTGCTGTAGCAAAAATAATCTCCAAAAATTTAAATGGAATAGCAAAAGGATATAAAGATGAAGAAGTTCAAGGATATATAAAGCAAATGGCTGAGGAAAAATATTCTACAAATATTGTAAAAACTAAATACGTAAATGATAGTAAAATAACGGACCACTATGCAATTATTCCAACAGGACAAGGCTATGAAAATTATGAAAAATTACCTGATTTACACAAACAAATATACAAAGTAATAGTAAAAAGATTTTTAGCAATATTTTATCCACCAGCAGAATTCAATAAAATTTCTGTAGTTGTTACAATTGATAACGAACAATTTTCAACATCAGGAAAGGTGTGCACAAAAACAGGTTATTTAGACATAGCAAAAAATAAAAATGTAAAAGATCAAAACAAAGAAAACGAGACAGTACAAGATAACTTAGAAATCTTGACGAAATTAAAGAAAAATTCTGAAGTTGGAATAATAAACTTTGAAACCAAAGACGCAGAAACATCTCCACCAAGCAGATATAATTCTGGTTCAATGATACTTGCAATGGAAAACGCAGGAAAACTAATTGAAGATGAAGAGCTAAGAGAGCAAATTAAAGGTGCTGGTATTGGAACAAGTGCAACTAGAGCTGAAATTATTAAAAAGCTAGAAAAAATAAAATATATAAATATAAATGGCAAAACACAAATAATTACACCAACAGTTAAAGGTGAAGCTATATATGATGTTGTTAATATGTCAATGCCAGATATGTTAAACCCAAAACTAACAGCAAGTTGGGAAAAAGGTTTAGAAATGGTAGCCAAAAAAGAAATTGAATCAGCTGAGTTTATGGGAAAATTAGAAAGCTACATAAAAGCAAAAATAAATAAATTAGTTGTTAGAAGATAAAATTATTAATAGGAGGTAAATATGTTTACAATAGGATGTCACTTATCTGCTTCAAAAGGATATTTAGCGATGGCTAAACAAGCAGTAAGTATAGGTGCAAATACATTTCAATTTTTTACAAGAAATCCAAGAGGTGGAAAAGCAAAAGAAATAAATGAAGATGATGTAAAAGCTTTTTTACAATACTCAAAAGAACATGGAATAAATAGAATTTTGGCACATGCGCCATATACATTAAATGCATGTTCTGCAGATAGTGGAATACGAGAATTTGCTAAAAATACTATGGTAGATGATTTAAAAAGAATGGAATACACACCAGGAAATTATTACAATTTCCATCCAGGAAGCCATGTTGGACAAGGCGTAGAAGTTGGTATTGATTTTATAGCAGAAATGTTAAATGAAATATTAACAAAAGAGCAAACAACAACAGTATTGTTAGAAACAATGTCTGGAAAAGGAAGCGAAGTAGGAAGAAATTTTGAAGAGCTAAAAGCAATTATAGACAAAGTAAAACTAAAAGATAAGTTAGGCGTATGTTTAGATACATGTCATATATGGGATGGTGGATATGATGTGGTGAATAATTTTGATGGTGTATTAAATGAATTTGATAAAATAATTGGTTTAGAAAAATTAAAAGCAATACATTTAAATGATAGTAAAAATGATTTAGCATCACATAAAGATAGACATGAAAAGATAGGTGAAGGTAAAATTGGTTTAGATGCTATTAGCAAAATAATTAATAATGATAGAATAAAAGATCTACCATTTTATTTAGAAACACCAAATGAGATTGATGGATATGAAAGAGAAATAGAGCTATTAAAAAAGAGAAGAATTTAATTCTTCTCTTTTTAGTTATCTGTCGCGGTATATGTTAGATCGAGATACTGGTTGTACTGCAATTGATCCTATAGAATTTTGTCTTGGTGTATAACTTGGCGTAGTATGTGAATTGTTAATTGGTTGTGATGGATTGGATGAAACACGATTGGCTTTTATATAATCATTTACAGTATTATTAGATCTAACTATAATATCAGATATATATCTATGATTACTTCCACTTAAACCATCTAATGTGGCTAAAACAATATCAAATCCCATTTTTTCAGGATCACCATATTTTAAATTAGCTAATTCGTGTAAATAGTCATAACAAGCTGATTGATAATTTTTATATTTAGAGTCTGTTTTTGTGATATTATTTTTTAATAACTCAAGAATATTAAAATTAGCATCAGGACAAAACCAAATGTAAAATTTTATAGCTTTATATGATTTTTTTAAATCATCATCTAGAGGAATTTTTTTTCGTTTGCAATCTTTTTTGTAATCTTTATAATCCCTTTTTAGCTCTTTTTTGAATTTATGTAGTCTATAGCGATTTATAAAATGATAAAGTATTGGATTGCAATATGTTTTTGCAACAACATTATAATTAGAGTTTAAAAGTGTATATTCACCAGAATATGTATCAATTATTAGATGAGGTTTTAAATATTGTGGTGGATTATGATTAACAGTATGTGTTTTTTGTGAATGTTGAGATGATGACTGACTATATTGTGAGTAAGAAGCCCTTTGTGGGTGTGTTTCTCTTCCTACATTGTTCACTTTAGGTATATATGGTATTCTTGTAGAAGAATTACTTTGATTTATGGAATTAACAGGAGGTGGTGTTTTTGTTATAGACTGATGAGGTCGTAAATGAGAATCACTTCTAACTGTTTTTTCACTCTTTACAGTTTTTGTTTTAGGCATATATGGTATTCTTGTAGAATAATTATTTTGACTTATGGAATTAACAGGAGGTGGTATTTTTGTTGTAGACTGACGGGCTTGCAAATGAGAATCACTTTTTACAGTTCTTTTTTTGGGAATATATGGCATTCTTATGGAATCACTACTAGAACCAGATATTTGTGGATTTTTTGTACTTTTTTTATCCATTTTTTATAATCCTCCTTAAAAAATATAATTTATCATGTACAATAATAGCACAAAAAGGAAAAAAAATCAAGAATTATGTAAATAAGTGTTGCATAAAAAATAAATAAATGATAAAATATATAATAAAATGGTATTTAGTGTAAAGAAAGGTGGCGATATGATGCAAAATAATAATGAAAACAATATAAATTTAAAAGAAAGAATCAAATCACTAAGAAATAAAATAACAGAAGAAGAACTTGCTGGAGCATCTGCAAAGCAATTGGCAAAATATTTGGTACAAATAGATGAATTAAAGGCATTAATGTTAGTTGCATCAACAAAAGAAAGTTTACAGAAAGAGAAAAACAGAAATGATGATTTTGAAAAATAAAAAAATAAAAATTGAAATAAAAGGAGGGTAATTATCGTTAGGATAATTGAAAATAAGTATGGATTTAAGTGATTTTAAAATGAAAGATTTAACAACTAAAGAAAAATTAAATGAATTTCTACAAGCTGTAGAGGACGGACTAAAAAATTTAAAATATGGAGAATTAAAAACAATTGTTGAAACAATAACAAATGAGATACAAGGTAAAGTTATAAATGTATCTGAAGGGCGTGAAAGTATTGATACAGGAAATGAATTAATAGAAGATATAATGAAGGTGGCAGTTGAATTATCTAAGTCAGTGCAAAATGACATTAGTAATCACAAAGGTTTGAGCACAACAGCTATATCTGAAAGAGAAGCTTTGGTTAAAAGCATGGATAATATACTATCTGGCCTATTTGAACAATCTAAATTACAAGAAGAATTAATTAAGAGAGGTTTTTCTAAAGAAGATTTTATTGCACAAGTAGATGCTGCTAATGAAAGAAGTAAAGAAAAGATAAAAGATGCTAAAGCGGAAAAAAGAAAGATGGAATTTGATGTGGAAGGCTTTCTTGGAAGAGATTCTATAATTAGCACCGGTGTATATATGCAAAAAAGTGTATGGACACAAATTTGTGATTATAAAGAAGCTGTAACAATGTTTTCTGTTGCAAAAGAACAGTTCGAAATACTAAATCAATTGAAAGCTAAAGGAACATTAACACCAGAAGATGAAAAGAGAGCAAAAAATATTGAAAATAATTTGAAGTATTTAGCAGATGGAATAATGGATTTAAACATAAAAGGATTTGACAATAAAATATTTGAAGATTGGACAGAAGATGCAAAAAGAGCAGGTATAAGCACAGAGATAGATAAAAAATTATCAGAATTAGATAATGAAAGAAACAATATTTATGATGAGTTGAAAAATAAAATACCTAGTCTTACTAATGAATTTAAAGCAAAATATAGAGTAAGTGAATTAGAGACTGCATTAGGTGAATTTGAAAAAGCTAGTTCTAAAGAAGATAAAGATAAAGCAAGAAAGAAAATTGATAATTATCTTATGCAAATAAATGCTGAAATAAAGATGGAACCAGAGAAAACAATTAGAGCTGAAAAAGATCTAATATCTATACGTAATAATGGTGTTGAAGAAGTTATCAAAGAATTGGATAGTCAAGAAAATGATAATTCTAATGTTACATTTTTAACAGAAAATGATGGACAGGGAAATGTGATCTATAAGACGACTACGATTCAAATGATGGATGAATTTGGTCGTGGACTTTATGAAGATAAAATGGAGCCAGAAAGAGATGCAAAAGGTAACATAGTTTATGAAGATCCTCAGAAAACAAAACCAAAAATGGTACCCGTACCAGAAAGATATAAAAATGGTGAAATAGTGACAGATGATGATGGAAACATTGTATATGAACAACAACCATGTACGATGGAAGTTTTTGAAACAGAAGAAATAACTAATGAAGATACAATCAACAAATATTTACAAACATTTGTTGATTCTGAAGCAAGACAACATATTCAAGATAATATACAAGGGACTATAAATATATTGGCAAGTTCTAGAAAAGAAAGAAAAGAACATCAGATATCAAAACAAGAATATAAAGAAAATAAAGCTTATGCTAAAAGGGTATTGCAAGATTATAAAATTGGAAATAAATTTACAAGGTTTTTTGCTCCAAAGCTATTATTAAAAAAACATAAAGAAAGTATTGCAAATAAAATGTTAGATGACACAAAGAAAGATTATGTAAAAATGATGATTACAAAAGATGTTGTAGAAGGAAAATTTAATAAAGATTCAGTTGAAAAACAAATGGAAGAAGTTAAAGGAAGAGCTGCAATGCATCATAGACTTTTTGAGGCTGGACAAGCACAAGCACAAAGAACAGATAAAAATAAAGATGCATTTGATAGGGAAAGGTTTATTTCAGGCATGCAAGATGCTTCATATGAGGCATTAGCTGTGAAAAAAAGTAAAAGAGGAAAAATTGACAAAGATAGTGAGAAGAAAATTATAAGTGATAATACATATGGTGCAGATATGCCTACAAAAAGCAAAGCGATGATGCACGTAGATAAGGATAATGGAGATAGATAAAAATGCAAAAGATAAAAGGAGGTATGTTTTATGAAAGATAATAATGCAAATGTTGAAGAATTAACTGAAGCTTTAAAAAAAATAGGAGAATTAATGAGTAAAGAAAATTTAGAAAAACTATCAACAGAAGAACTACTTAAGTGCAATGAACAAATAAATAGAATAAAGGCAATAATAACAAGTAAAATTATATAGAAAGGAGGAATAATAAATGTCAACTATCACTTGGGATAGAATAAATAATGATGTAGAAAATATAATAAATGAATTTAATAATTTTCTGGATAATAATCAATATAACAAAGCTAATGAAATTATAGAAGATATAATGTCTGCTTTTGAAATTAATGCTCCAATGGAATTAAATAATGTACCTGAAGCAAAGAACCAAACATATTATGATAACAAGGTTCATGAAGTTTATTCAAAAATTAAAGATGCATTAGAAGCAAGAGCATCTGGACAAGGTAAAACATTAGAAGAATTGTTAGATACAAATGATGAATATAAAGCATTAAGAGATATAATCGGAAGAACGGCCGATTTATTCTTTAAGACTTCAGAAGTAAGAAAAGCTTTATTAGAAAAAGATCCTGATGAACAAGAATATTTAGAGGCGTTGCAAGAATACATAGATGAAACTGAATCTAAAAAAGATGACAACAATAAAAAGTTAGAAGAAGTGCAAAATTTAAAAAATGTATTGATAACTGACCCAAACTCTAAATCAAAAGACAAAAATACAAGAACAGATTATTTAAAGGATTTAAAAGATATTACTAATCGTATAGCACAAATAAATGGTTTAAACTACGATCCAAATCAACGAAATGCAGCACTGTCTGAGTTAAAAGATATAATAAAAACCTTAAATACTGCAGGAATTGATACACAAAAAATTGATTTAACTCAAAACCCAATAAGCGATGATGAGGTAAAAAATCTTATAAAGGAACAGTATGATGAAATTAGGAATCAATTATTAGATGTACAAAGTGGTAAGCATACTTATACTGATATTGATGGTAATGAGGTAAATTTACAAAATCATGAAATAATAAAGAATTTGCCTTCCAATATTGGTACAATTGATATGAGTGACGTAAATTCACAAAAAATAATTGATGATATTTTAGATGATATTGAAAATGAATTAAAACAAATTGAAGATGAAAAGGATATTCTTGATGCAAAAAGAGCTGTTTTTCAACGTCAAATAGATTTGGTCGAAATTGAAAGACAAATATTAGCTAGAGATATCAATAGTAGAGATGAATATTTAGATGCATTGAAAAAACCAGAGAATCAAAGTGAATTACAAAAAATTGAAGACGAAAAAGAAGAGAGAGCTGAAGATGCAAAAGCCAAAAGTGGAATAGATAGAAAGTTAAGTAAAGAGTATGCTGCAAGGTATAAAAAAGCATGGAAAGAGTTTCAAAGTCATAGAGGAACTGTTAATGATACAGTGGAATATGAAGAATTTAATTTTGAAAAATTAGCTTTTGAAAAAAAAGATTCAGAATGTAGTTATGAGAAAATTGATGATGAAAGTGATTATCCAGATAAATTAAAAGATATGAGCTTTATGCAAATTGATTCTTGGGAAGAAAGAGCAGAAAGAGTTGGAAAATATGAGGCTATTGGAATTAAGGCTTATATTGATTCGAACTATAAAAATAGGGTTGGAAAGAAAATCGGAGCATTAAGGGCTGCAGGAAAAACTGACGATGAAATAAGAGAGGAAATGGAAGTTTTTATTACTGAACTTAATAATGAATATGAACAAATTCATAAAAGAGATGAAGATTATGTTAAGAACTTTAATAGCTCTCATTTCCATAGCAATGAATCTGTTGCTATCTTAAAAACTGGTGGATCAGCTATGATGGTTAAAGGAAAAGAAAAAGGCGATATAACAATGGCTGATAGAGCTAAAGCCTTCTTTAAATATACTAGTTTTAAGAAAAAAGCTGATGAAAAAAGACATATCATAAGAACATGTGTGTCAAATATAGGTGGTTTAGTATCGCTTCCTGTAAGATTAGTTGAAACTGGAATTGGTCTTGGGGCTGCAGCGGTAAGATATATTGGTTCAAAAATAAGAGGAACATATAATATGCCAACACCATATAAAGTGGGTCCTGGTGCAAGAAAAGAGGCAAGACAAGAATATTACTTAAAAAATGGATCAACAAGTTTTGAAGCGTGGTTAAAAAGCTGGTTTAACTTAAGTGTTGAAGACGAAAATGGAAATAAAGTTAAATTAGATGAAAAATTATTAACTGATAGAATTGAAGAAGTTAATTTATCAATTGAAAATAAATACATAAGATATGCACGTGCAAAATTAATTGAAGAGCGAACAAAAGCAGAAGAAAATAAACAGATAAGAAGAGTTGCATATAAAAATGTTGCACAAAGTGCAGAAGTATATGAAGATATATATCGTGAAGCAGAATCTAAAAGAGCTGGACAATACTTACAATCCGATGCATTCAAGAAAAATACTAGAGCAGAAGTTTATCGAAGATCAGCAGAGCTATATGGAAAAACTGATGAAGGCGAAATTGGAAAGGTAATGAGTGAATCATTTGTAAAAGGTGGACCAAAGAGACGTGTGGGTAGATTCGTAAGAGATCCAAAAGCTCAAGTAGAATATAGGAATACTACAAATGTGACAGCAAAAGATAATTTTGGTGGAACAATAGGTGAAACTTTGTGGACAAACTATGTGAGTAGAGAAAACATTTTTAGAGCTCATACTAAAAAGATTGATAGAGGCTTGAAGATTGCAGCAGCTGCAACAATTGCAGGAGCAAAATACTTTGTTGCTAATTCTCCAATATTTAAAGATCCAAATAATTTACAAGGAGGAAATACTCCTCAGGGAAATACTCCTCAAGGAAATGTAACACAACCAACACAAGATGGTACTGTATATGGAGTAAGAAATGTATATAAAGATGTTCCTCAAACTCAAACCGTTCAATTAGATTATGCTAATGCAAAAGTTGGAAATTGTGTTAGAGGAGATACAGCTTATTGGTCTTCAGATTTAGGAACACATACTGCACATCAAGCTGGAACATTTGCTCCAGACGATACTGTTGTTCAGGGTATAAGTTTTAAATTTATGGATCCAACAACTGGAAATCCAATATCATATTCAATAGGTGATATGAATATAAAGGCATATATTGATTCACATCCAGATTGTTCAGAATTTGCTTCAACATATGCAAATTTAGGTATCACGAATGATACACCTTTATCAAAGTTAGTAGACTTTTTACCAGATGATATAAAACAAAAATATATTCAAGCTATGAATAGTAGCGGAAACAAATTGCAATTTTCAAATGATACAATGCAACTTGCATATGGAAAAGGAACAACAATGGGAAAAGGTTGGTCTGATGCGAATGTTCCTTTAGATTCTGTAAGAGAAGTAACTAAATTGGTAAAAACAAAGGTAGGACAGGAAAGATATCCAATCAATGTAGACTCACAAGTAGTAACTGAAATACCAGTCCCTACAAGTACAGCAAATGTTACATCAAATACAAGTCAAGGTATTTTAGGCTGGATTAAAAATATACCAAGTTCAGTAAAGAAAATTAACAAAGGAAATAAGGTTGTGCTTGTCGGTGCTGCAGGAGTTATTGCTCAAATATGGCAACAAGCTTTAAATCCATTCTTCTCAAAGAAGAAAAAATCAGTTGTAGTTGATAAGAGTTTTAATAACGGATTAGGGAATTCACGTAGTCCATATGATGGATATCATAGATATGCGCAAGAAAACAAGTATAGTCAGAATCCAAAAAATGTAGATCATGATGATAGATAAAAATACATTTTATTTGCAAATAGTAAATATGAATGTTATAATAAAAAACAAAGGAGGATGAAATTATGAGTCAAGAAACAGAAGAAAAATTTGGAAAAATTATTCACAATGGAAGAATAATTGATCTCGACAGTTTAAATGAAGAAGAAAGAGAAGCTTTAATTGAAGAAATAGAAAAACATTGTGATGAACTAAGTGATGAAATTGATAAAATATTGCATGTAGATGAGTAATAAGTATTAAAAAAATAAAATTAAGGAGGTTCCTATGGACGACGAAAAGATAAATGATGAGGAGTTGAATGAAAATTTAGCACCAGAAGAAACAACGGTAGATCAAAAAACGTTGACAAGATTATTGGGAGAATTAGCAACAGCAACAGCTAACCTTGGGCTTGTTAAAGCTTCTGATATAGCAAAAACTGCTAAAGAAACTGCAACAGAACTAAAAAGTAAAGCATCTACTTACATAGAAAAAGCTTCTACAGAATATGCTGGCAAGAAAGCTGAAAGAGAAGGAATTAAGACAGCTTATGAAATGGAAATTGATAAGGCAACAAGTGAATATAAGGAAAATATGGAAAAATATAATTTTTCTAGACAAGATGTAGAATTAACATTAAATGACGATAGATGTGAGTTAGCAGAGAAATTATCTGACAAAAAAGCTATAGAAGAAATGCCTGTATATAGATTATATAAGAAGGCAGAAGCGTCACAAAAACGTGTATTAAGCGAAGCTGTAAGAAGAGGAGATACAGAAAGTATTGAAAAATGTAATGAAGAGCTAAAAAGACTTCAAGCAGACTTCGAAAAATCGCCTGTTGGACAACAACATGCTAAAACTAAAGCTGATATAGAAAAACTAAAAAAGAGCATACAAGAGGCAAAAGCATTTGTGAGAAGTAGTAAAAAGAATGAAAAAGAAACAAAGCGTAGCTTCAAAGCTCTAAAGAAGGGGTTAGCTTTGGAGAAAAGTACAGCTTTGGCAAATGTAGAAAAAACAAGTAAAATAAAAGCTCTAATTGGAAAGATATCAGCCATATTTAAAGGTAAAAAAAGTGAAAAAACACCACAAAAAGAAAGTTTTTTGAAATCAAAAATAGAATCAGTAAAAGCTGCTGTTAGTAATTTTATGGGAAAAGTGCAAGATATGCAGAAAGAATCTTTACAAAAAGCAGCAAGTATTACTAGAAATGGAAAAGATAAAATTGCAGAGCTCGGAGGTAAAGTAAAAGGTGGAATACAAAGTGTTATTACAACAGTTAGAGATTCTAAAAACAAGAGAATAGCTGCAATGAAGAAAAAAGTAATTGGAGCAACGGAACATGTTAAAGAAAAATCTAAAGCAATAAGTGATAAAAGAGCAGAAGAACCTGAAGCACCTGAATCTAGAGATTAAAAAATGAAAGAGATAAGTTAATAAAACTTATCTCTTTCATTTTTTTATAAATTTATTCCTCCATATGCGAATAATTTTTTATAGCAACTAACCCTAACTCCAATTCATAATTTGATGGCTTGCTAGTCACAAAAAATTGTGGAAAAAGAAAAAATGGGCAGTAATTGAGAAGTTTTAAAAGTCTTTCAATTACTAAAAAGGCTACAATTGAAATTATTCCGTATTTCAGATCTTGAGTCCAAAATATCCATAGAACAATTGATCTGCAAAATAGTTTGTAGAATATTGTTTGAAAGCCACAATATTTATGTAAACGGGAACTTTTCCGTATATTTTCTTTAGTTAGTGGCAATCCTTTGTTATAACAATTAATTATCATATGTTCTGTAGCATGAATTTTTTTCAATTTCATTGAAAAGAGAATTGCTAAAAAATTCGCTAAGTGCATTGAAATTGCTAATGAAAAATAAATTCCACATAATATATGCGAAAAATATAACGATACCAAAATTGAAATACTACAAATTAAAAGTGTAATAATTGTTAATTTCTTTCCAGAAATTGGAGAAGAATTTATTTTGGATATCTGAGATTGTGTTATTTTTTCTGATATAATATTTCCACAAGAATCACGGTAAGTATATAAGGCGATTTGTGGGTTTTTGGCAGAATGGATAACAATTCCATCAGGCGTTGAAAATGCATTTGTAATTTTCAACATGAAAATGATCACTCCTTTAATGAATTTATACAAAAAGTATATGTAATAGTATACAACAAATTAACATAAAATTCAATAGAAATTTATATAAAACTTAATTTAACACAACTTGAATATTGACTTATGAATATATCGATGATATAATATTAACCGTTAGTATATAAAGCCAAGAATGGCAAAATATACTAGCGGTTAAAATATTTTCAGGAGGTGAAATTTAAGTGCCAACAATTAATCAATTAGTAAGAAAAGGAAGACAAACAGGTGTAACAAAATCTACAGCCCCAGCTTTACAACATGGATACAATTCTATGAAAAAGAAAATGACTGATAGACGTTCACCACAAAAAAGAGGTGTATGTACAGTTGTTAAAACAGTAACACCTAAAAAACCAAACTCAGCTTTAAGAAAAGTAGCAAGGGTTAGACTTTCAAATGGTTATGAAGTAACATCTTATATCCCAGGAATAGGACACAACTTACAAGAGCATAGTGTTGTATTAATAAGAGGAGGAAGAGTAAAAGACCTTCCAGGTGTTAGATATCACATAATCAGAGGAACATTAGATACTGCAGGAGTTAAAGACAGAATGCAAGCAAGATCTAAATACGGAGCTAAAAAACCAAAAAAATAAACCGTAATTTGGAATAAAATTGCAAGGTGCATATAACTTACTAATTTAGGTTTGTACTTAAATTAATAATAGATTATATAGCACTTAACTAAAAAGTATTAAGAAGGAATTATTAGTATTAAGCTTTTTAGAGTACCTAAAATACTAGGTTATATTAGTATTAAATATTATAAGGAGGGAAGAATAGTGCCAAGAAAAGG
>ULMK01031058.1_pt1 | contig 67294 bp, 68 predicted proteins | sample 1951621 | NCBI WGS metagenome assembly ULMK01 (sample SAMEA4835547, study PRJEB28245) | human gut metagenome | biome: gut microbiome; material: fecal sample | place: Denmark | collected 2008
CCTCCAATAAAATATATTCAAAATAAAAAATATAATACTATTAAAATAATAGTATTATATAATATGAAAAATAATTATAAATGTTACTCTAAATTATAATATTTTTTATAAAGTTCTAATGCTGTTTCAGGAGTTTCGTTTCCTGTAAAAGCTTTAATTGGTGCAAATTCTTCATTTTGAGGAACTTTTAACAAAAGTAGTTTGTCAAAGAACTTGAATGAATCAAATATAAACTTCTCAAATTTGTATGAGTTTGGAGCGGATGGAACTTCTTTCATGCCCTCCTCGTTTATAAACGGATTCTTTTTAAAAGCTCTGTGATAAGGAAGTGGAACATTTACCAATTTTTTAAAAGCGTCAACAGTGAACAAATGTGATAATATATTCATTTGCTTATATGAATCAAAGTTGGCATCAGGTGCTAAACTCTTTGGATTCACGATGCTTGGCTTAGAATCAACATTTGCAAATATCCATTCTGCAGAATTTGCGTCAGTTTTCGCAATGGACTTACTGGCAATAGAGTAATTACCATACATTGCGAGTCCTAAGAAAAGAGTATCTGCTGGTTTTGACAATATATTATCAACTCCACTAATAAAAATCCACTTTATATTATTTTGATCTAGATCTTTAATCAATCCACTACGAGCAAATGCTTTAAAAACATCTCCATTTCCGTTAGAACCAGTCTTTATAGAATATGGCGAATCTAGCATGACTTTTCCGTCAGTATCAATTATAGGAAAAGTTCCTTGTGTAAAAAACTTTACTTTTTCCTCTGGATAATCAAAGAAATTATGCTTTTTAAAATAAGCTTTTGTAGCTAAATCATTGGAAGGGCTAGTCATTACATACCAAGGTAAAGCAACACCAAATTGTTCTTGTACTTTTTTTAGGCTATCGCATGCAAACTCAAACAATGATTTCTTTGGTGGAACATCAATTTCATAAGTCCCCTTAGGACCTTTATATCCAAGTCGTGTACCTTGACCACCTGCCAAAGTTATTACAGCTAGTTGCTCTTTTGCCAAAATGCTCTCTCCTAGTTTGCAATACTCATTAACTTCAGAAGCGGACAAATTAGCTTTTGAAACATAAGGAATAGGAGAAATTCTTTCAGATGAAATGTATGTGGCAGAAAGGGATTCGTTGTAATAAGTATTAACCTTGCTGAAATCTGTTGTAAGAATCTCTTCAACTAAATTTTCTTTTTCTTCGTATGTAAGTTCATCATAAAAATTCAATAAATGTTCCTGATGATATTCTTTTAAAATCTCATTAACTTTTTTCAGTTCGTTTCCCATATAAATACCCCATTTTATAAAGAACAAGCTGTTCTTAATTCTTTAATAACTTTTTTTCTAAAAGGCATGTCTGATGCTTCTAAATATGCAATTTCTTTTTCAATATCATAAGGAATCCTTACTAAATTAATAGAAAAAGAAGACAATTCTTTAGAACCATATGTACCCTCTAATATAATATATGAACTTAAAGTTGAAAAACGGTTTGTTTTATCATTAATGTCGCCTGGATTAAGCATCTCTACTGGGACGCCAACACTTCCTGGGTTGAACAACATTTTGTTTGCAAATCTTACAATGTTTGGAGTGTGAATATGTCCATAACCGACAATATCTGGAATAGGATCATTAGGAGTTTTGCCAATAAACTCGGTATTTTCAAACATTTCCCAAGGCGAATGGATTTCAGTGCCACTATATATAGTGTTCTCGTTAGAGAACATAGGATTAAATATATTCGAAAGCCCCTTTGGAGATGCATGAAATAGTCTAATAAGCCTACCACTCATGTAAAACTCAGTAGAAACAGGAAGATTATGCAGATAATTAGCACGTTCAGGTCCAATCTTTTTTGCAGACCAAAACTTCTTGTGAGTGTTATCTGGATGAGCGATTACATCATCACAATTTCCAAGTAAAGCAATCTCGCACTTTTCTCTTATTTTATCTATAACCAGATCAGGATTACAGCCCTTTGTAACATAATCTCCAAGACAAATAATTCTAGAGATTTCTCTAGAAGCAATATCGTCTAGTACAGCATTTAAAGCTGTAATGTTACCATGTATATCAGAAATTATTGCTAATCTATCCATAGATTTCCTCCTTAACTTTGTATATTATACAGTATTTTTAAGTAAAATTCAATGAGAAACTTTCGACAAATGTGCAATAATTTAGTCGAATAAAAAAACATGCTAAAAACATATGGAGAAAATACAAACAAAATGCCGTAAAGTGTAGAAAACGCACATACGAAAAAGCTTGATAAATAGCACATTTGATGGTATTATATATACAGTTTTATAAAACTTGTACAAGTATTCTAACAATACAGTTACATCTATTAAAAGAAAATTTTCTAACACCAAAGATAATTAAATCTCAAAATACCCAAGGAAAAATTAAAAAAACGCATAAGAAAAAAATTCTATCAGATTACCCCCATAATCTTAGATACTAAAATAACACTTTTCCAACGAGCAGGAGGTGATAAGGGTTATTAATAGACATATTGAAAAATACATACACTACCCCCTATGTGAAGTATAATAATATGCCATAGCTATTTAGCTTAAAATGAACTGATAGTAGTCCAAGAGATAGCAGGAAGCTACCTCTTGGTTTTTTTGTCTGAAAACAAGAACAAATAAAGTTGGTAAACATAAGATATATTAAGATAATTGACATTGGAGGGATAAATGTGAACAATTTTAATACAAGTGATAAAAAAATATTAGAAGTAAAAAATATATGTAAAACATATCAATCAAAAAATGGAGAAGTTGAAGCTTTAAAAAATATCAGTTTTGATGTAAAAGAGGGAGAGTTCATAAGCATTATAGGACCAAGTGGATGTGGTAAATCTACATTGTTATCAATAATTGCAGGGTTAGAAGACAAAACATCTGGAGAAATATACATAGATGGAAAAATGGGATATATGTTGCAAAGAGATAATCTATTAGAATGGAGAACAATCTACAAAAATGTTCTTTTAGGACTAGAAATAAAAAAAGCTCTTACAGAGGAAAACAAAGCTTATGTAATGGAACTTCTAAAAAAATACGACTTATATGAATTCAGAAACAAGTATCCAACGCAATTGTCTGGAGGAATGCGACAAAGAGTTGCACTAATACGAACACTTGCAATCCGTCCAAATATTTTATTACTAGACGAGGCGTTTTCTGCACTAGACTATCAGACCAGATTGATGGTAACAGAGGATATTTATAACATACTAAAAAACGAAAATATAACAGCATTAATGGTTACACACGATATATCAGAAGCAATTAGTATGTCTGATAGAGTGGTGGTCTTGACCCAAAGACCTGCAACGGTGGAAAAAATTCACACAATTGATTTTGAAATGGAAAACAGAACTCCATTGAATTGCAGGGAAAATCCAAAGTTTAGTAAGTATTTCAACTTGATGTGGAAGGAGCTTGAAAAAGATGAAGAAGCAAAAAGAAAAAAATAGGGAAGCGATTTCGCAGGATAGAAAAAAATATTTACGAAAAATCAAAGTAAACAAAATTAAAATACTAGCTGTGCAAATTGCTATATTAATTATTTTTATAGCTTTGTGGGAAATACTTGCAAATACAGAAAAAATAGATAGCTTCATAACAAGCCAGCCTTCAAGGATATTTAAAACATTTCTAGACTTATCTTCAAATAATTTGTTGGAACATTTAAGAATTACATGCATAGAAACATTGGTTGGATTTTTACTAGGAACAGTGCTAGGAGCATTGATTGCCATAATATTGTGGTGGTCGCCGTTTATATCAAAAGTATCAGAACCGTTCTTAGTAGTACTAAATGCGCTTCCAAAAATAGCGTTAGGGCCAGTAATAATAATATGGGTAGGAGCAGGGATGCAATCCATAATTGTAATGGCACTAGCAATATCTTTAATAGTAACTATACTGGATATACTAAATGGATTGCTATTAACTGATAAAGAAAAAATAAAAATGGCAGAAACATTTAATGCAAATAAATTCCAAATACTTACCAAAATAGTAATTCCAGCAAATATTCCAACATTGTTTAACACATTAAAAGTGAACATCGGCTTATCTTTGGTTGGAGTTATATCAGGAGAGTTTTTAGTATCAAAAGGAGGATTAGGCTACCTAATAGTATATGGAGGGCAAGTTTTCAAACTAGATTTGGTAATGACAAGTGTTATTATACTAGCGATAGTGGCATCTATAATGTACGAAAGCATAGTAATTTTAGAGAAAAAAATAGTAAAATAGAAAACCACTTACAAATCGCCCAAGAAAGGGCATTCCTTCTGGGCGATTCTAAGTGGTAAAATAGGAGGATTAAAATGAAAAAAGTCATGATAATAATTGCCTGCATATTAATAGTTGCGGCAGTTGTCATTGTAGGATTCGTGTCTACACGAAAAGGAGAAGTTAGCAACGAGCTAAAAACAATTAAATTAAATGAGGTTACAAGATCAGTTTTCTATGCGCCTCAATATGCAGCAATAGCAAATGGATTTTTTGAAGAAGAAGGAATAAACTTAGAAATAACCACTGGTCAAGGTGCAGACAATGTTATGACAGCAATATTAGCAGGTCAAAGTGATATAGGACTTTGTGGACCAGAAGCTTCAATATATGTTTATAACGAAGGAAAAGCAGATTATGTAGAAGTCTTTGCACAATTAACAAAAAGGGATGGTTCATTTTTGGTAAGCAAAAATCCAACTGATAATTTCTCTTGGGAAGACTTAAAAGGAAAAACTGTAATTCCTGGTAGAAAAGGTGGAGTTCCATACATGACATTAGAATATGTTTTAAAACAAAACGGAATAAATCCACAAACAGATTTAACATTAGATGATAGCATAAAATTTGACTTAATGGCAGGAGCCTTTACTGGAGGAAGTGCTGAATATGTAACACTATTTGAACCAACAGCTTCAATGACACAAGATGCAGGAAAAGGATATATAGTAGCGTCTGTTGGAGAAGCTTCGGGAGAGGTTCCATATACAGCATACTGTGCTAAAAAGAGTTATATAGAAAACAATCCAAAAACAATCGAAAGCATAACTAGAGCAATATATAAAGGGCAAGTCTGGGTAAAGGCACACTCTGCGAGAGAAGTAGCAGAAAAAATACAAAGTTATTTCCCTGGCACATCAGTAGAATCAATAGAAAAATCGGTTCAAGCGTATAAGGACATAGATGCTTGGAACTCTACACCAGTACTTAAAGAAGAAGCTTTTGATAAATTACAATTAATAATGACAGAAGCAGGTGAATTAAAACAAAAAGCCCCATATGATAAAATAGTCAATAATAGTTTTGCAGAAAAAGTTATAAAATAAGATAACATAAAATGTAAAAAAGGGTTGAAAAAAATCTAAAATGTGGTAAAATAGAATGGTGAGAAAAAAATAAAGGGGTGATAAAATGAGTGACGATCCGAGTTACGGGCTGAAAAAGACAAATAAAAAAGTAATATTAGCTGTCGGTGAAGCACTCATTTTTGTTTCGCCTATGGCATAATATATTTTTTACATTGTCTTCTTAAAATTAAATAAAAGGAGATAACAATGGAAAATGAAGAAAATGTTGATTTAAACGAACAAATAAAAGGACCAATAGACGACGTAACATCAGTTGATATAGCAACACAACTTTCTGACTGTGATGATGACGAAATTAAAAACGTATGTAGAAAGCTAAACGCAGAAAAATTGGCTTCTATATTGGAAGAATCTGAGCTAAAAACACAATTAAAAATAGTTGATTTTACAAGCAACAAAAAGATTCTAGAAATGTTCAACTACATGTCAAAGGACGATATTGTTGATATCTTAGGAGAAATCAGACCAGCAAAGTCAAAGGTATTACTTAACCTAATGAGAGAAGGAGACAAAAAAATAATTAAGCAACTTTTAGGTTATAGAGACGACTGCGCCGGCGGAATTATGACCACAGAATATATTGCTCTAAGTAGTGATTTAAGAATAGATGCAGCAATAAGAAAAATAAAACAAATTGCACCTAGAACAGAACTAATAGAAACAATTTTTGTTACTAATAGAAAAAGAGAACTAATAGGGACAGCCTCTTTAAGAGATATATTAGTAGCACCAGAGCAAGAGACTCTAGAAGAAATAACAAACACTCACTTCATCAGTGTAGAGCCAGAAACTGACCAAGAGGAAGTTGCGCTTTTAGTTTCAAAATATGACATGACCGCAATTCCAGTAGTAAATAAAAGAAATGCAATACTAGGAATTATAACAATAGATGATATCGTAGATGTTATCGTGGAAGAGCAGACAGAAGATGTGCTAAAAATGGGTGGTGTTGCAAAAGAAGAAACACTGGACAGCACATTAGCAGAATCTGTAAGACTAAGAACACCTTGGTTATTAATAAATTTAGTAACAGCATTTATAGCATCAATGACAGTAAGAGCTTTTGAGTCAACAATCGCACAAGTAGTTGCGCTTTCAGCCGTAATGTCAATAGTAACAGGAATGGGTGGAAATGCAGGAACTCAAACTATTTCTATCATAATTAGAAATATTGCAATGGGCAAAATAAAACTAAAAGATGCAAAAGGCATGTTATTAAAACAGATTGCATTAGGATTTATAGAAGGCCTAATAGTGGGAGCAATAACGGGTTGCGTAGTTGGACTGATCTACAAAAATCTATACTTGGGAATAATCATCTGTTTAGCAATAATAGGAAACTTGATAATAGCAGGAATATTTGGATTATTGATTCCATTAATACTGGACAAAATAAAAATGGATCCAGCGTTGTCATCATCAATATTCTTAACAGCAACAACAGATACATTAGGATTTTTAGTATTCTTAGGATTAGCAAAACTATTCCTACCACACTTAATATAAAAAATAATAGGACTATTTAATAGTTCTATTTTTTATTTACCTTCAAAGTATTGTTTTTTAGGACAAAATAAGATAAAATATACCTAACAAAAAATAGATATAAATAAAAAAATAAAAAATATAATAAAAATATATCACAAAATGTAAAAAACTTTTTTGATTTTCGTCCGTAAAACGACAAATAAATCGCACAGCTTGTACTACAATATATCCATAAACGAAAGTTAAAAAAGTAAGAGGTGGTAAGGATGTTTCAAAATATATCAGAAAAAACAAAAAAATTTTTTGGTGAGGATGTTGAATCAGACAATCAGGATGATGTTAAATCAATATTAAAAGACAATTTTAGTGTCCAAAATGTTATGATATACATAGTAGCGTTTATGTTATCAGTTGTTGGGGGTAATAACAACAGTATATTTGCTGGTATAACGCCGTTTGGATTTGCAATAGTTGGAGCAAGTATGGCGTGCAAAATACCGGCAGCTTTAGTGTGCCTAATTACTGCAATAGGAACAACTATTAAATTTGGTGGAAGCGGTTTGTTATTCTACTTACTTACATTATTAATATTTATAGCGTTAGTATTAATAAAAAGACCAATAGAAGAAGAAGGCAGAAACGAGCAAATACGTGTAGGAGGACCAATAGCAATCTCCGTGTTTGCAGTACAAACTATAAAAATGTTGTTTAATGGCTTCTTATTATATGATTTCTTATATAATATCATGTTTGCAATAATAACATTTGCATCATACAAATTATTTGTAAATTCAATAATAGTAATAAAAGACTACAAACGAAAAAGAGTATTCTCAATAGAAGAAGTAATGGGACTAAGCGTTATGCTTACAATAGCTGCAAATGCGCTAGGCGAACTTAGCATATTTGGTTTCACGATAAGAAACATTTTATGCATATTAACAGTTCTAATAATGGGCTGGAAAAACGGAATGTTAGTTGGAGCTACAACTGGAATAACAGTTGGTACAATTTTGGGAATACTAAATTCGGCGGATCCAATAATGCTTGCGTCTTATGCAATATCAGGTATGATTGCAGGGTTGTTAAATAAATTAGGAAAAATAGGAGTAGCGATAGGTTTCATAATAGGAAACATAGTTCTATCATATGTAGCAAATGGCAATACAGTAGAAGTAATCAAATTCCAGGAAATATTAATTGCTACACTGGGATTGCTAGCAATTCCAAAAACATATAAATTGCAAGTAAGCGACATTTTAAGCGACGAAAAATTATTGCCAGAGACAACGACAAGAACACTTGAAGAGAATAAAGAAACAATAAATAAACTTACAAATATGTCAAATACAATTTCACAAATGGCTCAAGACTATGAAAATGCAGCTGCTACAATAGTTACAGATGAGGAACTTGCAAAGCAGGAAAAAGAAAACCAAGAAATTTTTGAAGATGAGTTATTAAATAACTTAGAAGGAAAAGAAGACAATTTGCTATATGCAGATTTATATAATAATACAGAAAACATATTAGATGAAATATTTGATAAGTTGACAGCAAAAGAAGTAATTACTAGAAAAGACATAGTGGAAATATTTGCGAGTCATAACAATTACATAATGGGCTTTAGCCAAGATGCAAAAGAAGAGGATTACATTGCGCAAAGTGATATTGACGAAATGGTAAGAGCCATAAACTCATCATACAGAATCAGTAAAATAAATTTTGTATGGAAAAAGAGATTAGACGAAAACAAGAAAACAATGTCTAACCAATTAAATGGAGTGTCAGAAGCATTATCAAATTTAGCAAATCAAATCACACAAGAAGAGGAAGATCCATACAAAATACAAAAAGACCAAATAAAAATTTTGTTAGAAGAAAAAGAAATAATATTAAGAGATATTACAATAAAAAGAGAAGAAAGTGGCAGATTTTTAGTAAACTTATACACAAGTGTGTGTAATTCTGTGGATGGAAGTGCTTGTAGTGTTAAGAAAATTGCAAAAGTTTTGGAAAAAGTTTTGAAGGATAAAATGATAATTCAAAAACAAAAATGTGCGTTACGAGAAAACGATGATACCTGTGTATTCTCTTTTGTATCAGAAGATTTATATACTCTTCAAGTAGGACTTGCAAAATCTAAGAAAGATGGTGCCATTATTTCGGGAGATACAACTGTACAAACAAAATTGGAAGATGGAAAATATCTAATTGCTTTAAGTGACGGAATGGGATCTGGACCGGATGCGAGAAAGAGTAGTAAAATAGCAATAAAGATGCTAGAAAGGTTGTTGAAATCAGGATTTAACAATGATACAGCATTAAAGCTGATAAACACAACAATATCAGCAAATACAGAAGATGATATGTATGCAACATTAGATGTAAGCATCTTAGATTTATTCAAAGGGGACATGAAATTTATAAAAAATGGAGCTTGTCCAACTTTTATAAAAAGAAGCGGAAATGTAGAAATACTAAAATCGGTTACATTGCCAACTGGAATACTAAACAATATAGATTTAGTAGAATATGAATACGATTTGCAAGATGGCGATATAGTAGTAATGTGTAGTGACGGAATAATAAACTCAAATAAAGAATACATAAACAAAGAGCTTTGGGTTCAAGAAGCCTTAGAGGAAATAGACTCAGAAGATGCTCAAAGAATTGCAGATTTAATTCTTAGAGAATCAATAGACAACGACTTTGGAAAAGAAAAAGACGACATGACAGTCATAGCATACAAAATCAAAAAAAGCAAATAATACAATATCAAGAAGCCCTTGAAAAAAGGGCTCTTTTTTTGTATAATAAAATAGAAAGGAAATAAAAATGTTTGATATAGAAGCAGAACTAAAAAAATTGCCTAAAAAACCTGGAGTATATATAATGCACGACAAAAATGACAAAATAATATATGTCGGAAAAGCAGTTGTATTAAAAAACAGAGTAAGGCAATATTTTAGAAAGAACAAAAAAACAAAAAGGATTCAAAATATGGTCGCATTAGTGGACCATTTTGAATATATAGTTTGCGATAATGAGGCAGAAGCTTTAATATTAGAATGTAATCTAATAAAAAAGAATATGCCTAAATTTAACGTGCTTCTAAAAGACGACAAAACATATCCATATATAAAAATAAATGTAAAATCAGATTATCCAGACATTTATATAACAAGAAGGATATTAAATGATGGAGCAAAATATTTTGGACCATATGCTAATGCAGGTAGTGCAAAGGAAATGATAGAATTTATAAAATCAAAATATAAAATAAGACAGTGCAAAAGTTTTAAATACAAAGACAGAGCGTGTCTAAATTATCACATAAAAAAATGTATGGCGCCTTGCATGGGATATGTTTCAAAAGAAGAATATAGAAAACAGATAAATGAGATAATATCAATTTTAGAAGGAAAAACTGCAGAACTTCAAAAAGAGTTGCAGAAAGAAATGCAAGAGGCTTCTCAAAAAATGGAATATGAAAAAGCACAAGAAATAAGAGATAAAATTTATGCAATAGAAAGAATCTCGCAAAAGCAAAAAGTTTCTAATATTTCGGAAAATGATATTGATGTAATAGGTCTAGCGAGAAGATATGAAGATGTATGTATAGAAATATTTTATATCAGAAACAGCAAAATGGTTGGAAGAGAGCATTTTATTTTTAAGGGATTAGATGACGAAGAAGATGGAGAAATAATATCAAGTTTTATAAAACAATATTATGTAGGAAAACAAATCTTGCCAAATAAAATAATGATAAAAAACAACATAGAAGAAAAAAATGCGATAGAAATGTGGCTAACAGAAGTTGCAGGAAGAAAAGTAGAAATAAAGACTCCACAAAAAGGCGAAAAGTTAAAATTCGTAGAGATGGCAGAGAACAATGCTCTTATAACATTAAAAAATAAAGAAAATGAAAAGAGCAATATTTTAATAGAGCTAAAACAAGTATTGGGAATGGAAAAATTGCCAAGGAAAATAGAATGTTATGATATATCGAACTTGTCTGGTACAAATATGGTTGCAGGAATGTGCGTTATGCAAGATGGCGTTATCAAGAAGAATTTATCAAGACGTTTTAAAATAAAAGAAGTATACAGTCAAGATGATCCTAAGTGTATGAAAGAAGTTGTGACAAGAAGATTAAGACATTCTGTAAGAATATTAAATAAAGGCAACAATAGTGGATTTGGAGAACTACCAGATGTAATATTTGCAGATGGAGGAATTACACAAATAAGAGCAACACAACAAGCAATTAAAGATGTAAACAAAGAAATAGAAGAAACAGCTAAAGAAAAAAACATAGAATTAACAGAAAAAGACAGATTAAATATTTTAGTATTTGGAATGGTAAAAAATGATAAGCATCAAACAAGAGCATTGATGAATGATAAAAGAGAAGAAATACAAATTTCACAAGAACTATTAAACACAATAACAATGTTCCAAGACGCAGTGCATGATACAGCAATAGGATATCACAAAAAATTAAGAGAAGAAGAATTAACGAAATCAGCATTAGATAATATTTCTGGAATTGGAACTGTGAAAAAAGTAGAGCTCTTAAAGAAGTTTGGAAGTGTACAAAAAATAAAAGAAGCACAAGTTGAAGAAATTGCAAAAGTTAAAGGAATTGGCTTGGAATTAGCTCGAAAAATAAAAGAAGAACTATAAAAAACAGGTAAAAAGAAAATTTACCTGTTTTTCTGAAATACGAAAGTACTCATAAAATCTTCAAACTAGAATATAATTTAGTATCAATAAAATAGGAGGGAGATTTTATGGAGTATTCTAAAGATATAATTTTAGGAGTTAATTATCTAGGAGGACAAGCAAGCAAAGAAAAAGAAGGGAGATTTGTAAAATTAATCAAAAAACACAAATTACTAGCGACAATATCGATAATTTGTGGTATACTAATAGTGTTGGATTATGTACTAGTACATAATTTTATGGTTACATTACAACTACTAAGTTAAAATAATAGGAGAAATAATAATGAAACTAGCAAATAATTGGAACGATTACGAAATACTAGATATGGCAAATGGCGAAAAACTAGAAAGATGGAAAGATATAATTTTAGTAAGACCAGATCCACAAATAATATGGAAAGATAAACAATTTCCAGCAAAGTGGAAAATGACAAATGCTACATATGAAAGAAGTAGTACTGGTGGGGGACATTGGGAGTACAGCAAAAAGCTTCCATCAAGTTGGCAAATAAAATATAAAAATTTGACATTTAATATAAAACCAATGGGCTTTAAACATACGGGAATATTCCCAGAGCAAGCAGTAAACTGGGATTGGATGATGAAAGCAATTTCAAATGTTTCGAAAAATGAACATAGAGAAGTAAAAGTATTAAATTTATTTGCTTATACCGGAGGGGCAACAGTTGCTTGTCTATCTGCAGGAGCATCAGTTTGCCACGTTGATAGTTCAAAGGGAATGGTATCATGGGCAAAAGAAAATGTGGAGTCATCTGGACTAAAGGACAAGCCAGTAAGATATATTGTTGATGATGTTATAAAATTTGTAAACAGAGAAATAAGAAGAGGCAACAAATACGACGCAATAATAATGGATCCACCATCATATGGTAGAGGAGCAAATGGAGAAGTTTGGAAGTTTGAAGAAAACTTACCAGAACTTATAAAACTATGTACACAAGTATTATCAGATAACCCGGTATTTTTCTTAATAAATTCATACACAACAGGAATTTCAAGTACAGTATTAGAAAATTTGTTAAGAATAAATATAAACAAAAAAGGCGAGTTCGAAAATGGAGAAATAGGACTTCCAATGACAAATTCGAAATTAATATTGCCATGTGGAATTTATGCGAAATGGACAAAAAATAATATATAGGAAAAAGAGATGCAAGAATATAAAGTAAAAATAGAAAAAAATGAAATAAACTTAAAAGTAATATATGAAGATAATCACATAATAGTAGTAGAAAAGCCTGCTAATATCCCTTCCCAAGGAGATAAAACAGGCGACCTTGATATGCTTACAATTATAAAAGCGTATTTAAAGGAGAAATATAATAAACCTGGCAATGTATACTTAGGGTTGGTTCACAGGTTGGACAGACCTGTAGGCGGAGTTATGGTATTTGCCAAAACTTCGAAAGCGGCAGCTAGATTAAGTGAACAGGTCAGAGAAAAAGTATTTAAAAAGAAATACTTGGTAATAGTCAATGGCAAATTCGAAGAGAAAAAAGGAACTTTAAAAGACTATCTTCTAAAGAATGAAAGACTAAATAAAAGCAGAGTAGTAGAAGAAGGAACAAAAAATTCTAAGTATGCGGAGCTGGATTATGAAGTTTTAAAATATGACAAAGAACAAAATTTATCATTATTAAAAATAAATTTACATACAGGCAGACACCATCAAATAAGAGTACAACTATCTAGTAGAGATCACAGCATATATGGAGATGCAAAATATAATGGAAGAGGAAGCGCAAGACAGCTTTACTTATGGGCATATGAGTTAACAATACAAAATGTTATATCAAAAGAAGAAATGACATTTACATCAATACCAGAGAAAGAAAAAGCTTGGAAAATACTAGAGGGAATAAAATAGGGAGAGTAAGGTAAAATTTAAATAAGGACAAAACTGTCCTTATTCTTTTTGTGATATTTTATTAATAGTTATTATTTCCATTGAGCCAGATACAAAGAATTAATATATTTATAATATTAAACGAAGTAACATTTACTACTTCATTTTTACAGTAATTATTATATAATGGTTAAAATTTCTATTCGTTTGTTTGAATTGAAGTTAATTTTCCGTTTTCAAAATATAAATAGTTATAATTTGGATAAACCCATTGTTCTGTTGTTCCCCAAGAATATGTAGATTTATTTATTTTAATAGGTTCTCCCCAATTTGAATCTAATACATCTTGTTTTGACATACCAATTCTAACCCCTTGTTGTTTTTTTCTTTCCTTTTCTTTTTCTTTCTCTTTAGCACTTTCCTCATTCTTTCTTATTTCATTTTTTTTATTCCATTCATTGTATAATTCAGTTAATTCTTCATCTTGAACAATATCTATGTATGCCTTTACAACACTTTGAGATACATATTTATCAATTTCAGAACTATTAATTTTATCTGTTAAAAAAGATTTTGCATCTTCTTTTGCTTTATCATAGATATCCTCCTGTTTTTTTTCTATTCTCTGTGCTTTTTGTTCATCTATACTAGAAATTGTTTTTTTACCATTTTCATATACTCTATATGCACGATAATATTCTCCGTTTCCAGTCGCTATATCTCCATTAATTAGACATACATTATATGTATATAAATTCTTTCCAAAACTTAATACATTATTTAGTTCATCTGAATTATTTTTACTATTATTTGTAAGTTCTTCTTCTAAAACGTTTAACATTTTATGTGATTTTTCATAATTATTTATATTATCATCTGCGTTTTTTTGTAATTTGATTTTAAGTTCATTGTATACTTTTTCTTTCTGATTATTATATTTCAATGATGAAATAAATGTTTTTAGTCCTGTAAGTTCCTCTTTCTCAAATATTTCGGAGCACACATTATTTAAGTCATTATCAAATTTTTGCTTTTGCGTTAAATATCCAACAACTAATATAGCTAATATAACTAATATAGTAAAAGCATAAATTATTACAATTGTTTTTTTACTTTTTTTATTATTTTTATTTTCTTTATTCTCCATAGATTTCCTCCGGTATTAAAATGTTATATTTTAATATATAATTATTTTTAAGCATTTAACTAGTATTACATATCCTATAAATTGATAGTTATTATTTTGACTAGTTCTATTTTGGTTTTTCAGGATGTTTATTATTTAGCTCTGCAGTAGTATTTAATTTTTTTTCATCTATATATTTATAATTTAAAGAGTTGCCTTTACTAATAACTGATTTCCCTAATTCCATTTCTAAATTAGTACGTGTGTTCTTTGCTATTTTTCCACCACGCTTTGCCATTTCTCTGTTTTCTTTTAATCCATAAGGCTTATGCTCTTTTACAAGTTCTCTGGTTGCAATTTCTCCTAAATTTGCTAAAGTAACTTCAATATCAGTCATATTGTCTCTTAATGATTCTTTCCTTAAACCTTTATATTCTTTATATTGTGATGCTTTCATTCCGGCCCATTGTTGATAAATTTCATTTGTAAGTATTCCATATTCATAATTTTTTGTTATGCCACTTTCTTTCCAAACATCAGTTAATTTATGTCTGTCAATAATACCGGTCAATCTTTGTTTAATCCACTTATCGTCATATCCGTTTGTTTCTATAGTAATCAACAGCGCGGTTAACAGCAAGTTCTGGATCAAAAACTTCATCGATTCTTTCTTTCCCCATTTGGGCAAGCCAAAGTTTAAAGGGTTCTGCCTTTTTGCTTGGAATTGACTCAATTAATCTCAAAATTCCTTTTGTATCTAAGACATCTTGAATATAATATTTGCCATCATTGGATTTTAATTTCAGTTGACTACAATTTGTAGTCAACTGACTACCTTCTTTTTTTAATCTTGTCTTTAAAACAGACCAGTATTTTCTTGGTTCATTACTGTCCGTCAAAACACTAATTACATCAACGACACTAAAAAAATAATCTTCTCTTTCGCTATTCCAAATACTTCTTATTTCTTTGCCTTCAAATAAATTTGTAATTGTATTTAATTTATTATTATCCATATATAGAAATACCTCCTTGCATTATTTTTTACTATTAACAATATTATCATAAGATATAGGATTTTACAATTCTTATTTTTTATTTAAGAGTTTATGAAAGTGCCAAAAAATTATATGAAAATGAACAAGGCCTCATTTTATATAAATAAAAGAGCCTTTTATAACCAAAATGAAACTGAAGTCGAAAAATGTTGTATTATTAGATCAAGGAAAGAGAGGGAAGCAAAATGATAGATAAAATTTGCGAAAACCTACTGAAAAAAATTAGACAAGAATCTCCAGACATAAATGACGAAAGAGCAGAAGTAATATTTTATGGGTTAGAGTTAATCATTGGAGAAATACCAAAAATGATAATATTATTTCTAGTAGCAATAATTTTTAAAATAGGATGGCTTGTAATATTTGCCTATGCAACAATGCTTCCATACAAAACCGTAGCCGGAGGCTTTCATTTAAAAACAAATGTAGGATGCCTAGTAGGAACATTTATTGTATACTTTGGCAATGTCCTAATTAGTAAATTCATAGTTTTTTCACCAGAGATAAAATACTTATTATCAATAATCATATTAATACTTTCAATCATAATGATATACCTTTATGCACCAGCAGATACAATTAATTTACCAATTTTAAGAAAAAAAGAAAGAAGAACTAAAAAAATCTTATCATATATATTTGCAATTGCAACACTGGGGGCTGCACTCATAGTAAAAGATTCCACACTATCAAACATACTTATGTTTAATGTACTAATTGAAACAATTTGCATATCAAAACTTGCATATAAAATGACCAGAAATGAATATGGATATGAAACATATGCAAGACAATAAATAATATAGTTAATATAAACATTTACCGGTAATGTTATGTTATAAAACGTAAAAATAAGGGGAGGAAAAAATTATGTTAAAATTTATCGCAAAAATCGCAGAAAAGTACGCAAAATCTACTAATACAGCTTGCTGGTTTATAGGGGCTTTACATCAACCAAAAATGCCTGCTTCATTAATAAAAAAAGACTAAGAGATAATAAAAAAGCTAAATTCGACAAATCCCAAAAGTAAAACTTTTGGGATTAATTTTATTCATTATATATTTCAAATTGTTGTTTAAAATATTCTGGTGTCTTGGAAGTAAAGCAAGCTAAATTTTTATGTCTTTTTATTATTTTATTAACTTCCCATAACCCAAGACCAGTATTATTAGGTTTTGTAGAATAACCTTTTTCAGGAAGTCTGTCGATATCAACATCCTTATTATTGTATGTATTTTCTATGATTAATAATTGGCGATGACACTGAGCATCATTTCTAATAATTACATTAATAATCTTTTTATCACATTCGGAAGCAGCTTCTATTGCATTATCCATTAAAATTCCAAGAACTCTAGTAAATTCATAAATACCCATATGCAAACTATTAAAATCAACAAAAGTTTCTAAGTTTATTTTTATTCCAAGACTATCAGCTTTGTAATATTTATTAGCAAGAACAGTGTAAACTGCAGGATTATTAATAGAATCAGGACTTAGAGAGCTAAGATTATTTACTTGATTACAATCTTGCAATAATTGTTTATAATATTTTTCTAATCCGTCCATATCTTTTGTAGCAATATAGCCACCAATACCAGCAATTATGTTAGAAAAATCATGTTTAAAAGCTCTAACATTATCATGTAAAATTTGCAAAGTTTTATTATATAATTTTTCTTGTTCTAAATCTGCTGTTGTCTTTTCTAACTTCATTGTTTTTACAAGACTGTAAATGCTAATTGTAAAATATGCAATAAGAGAAATTATATTTATCAAAATAATAAAGGTTGGCACTTTATCATTATAAAACATAATTAAATAAATCTGAATAAAAACAACTACCAAAGCTATAATGATGTTTGCAAAAAGCATAAATTTGTTTTTCTTAGAAATATTATCGAAGGAAGTTATATTAAAGTGATGATAGCTGATGATCTTATAAATAGCAAACAATAGTAAATATATTAATATGATAGCAGACATTCTGTAGATTGGAACGTAAGCTAACATCTCGTAAGTACAGTGGAAAAGAATTAAAAAGATTCGAGTTATAAGCATTTCTATAATAACGATACAAATCGTAGGTAAAAACTCAGCAAATAAAGCTTTTAAAATACTAACCTTAAATACAAGTATTACAGTTATAGGCATAGCAATTAAAGTTATTATATTACTGTAAGGTTTAGGAATGAAAGCAGAACAAATTATTCCGATAAAAGAAGTAATTAAAATATAAATTATTTTCTGCTTTTTAGAAGCAGATATTCTCAAAATAGAAGTAAACAAAAGCATAGATATAGTGACTTCAATAAAAATAAACGGTAATCCGATAATCTTAGTCAACATCTCATTTTCCGTGGTCATACTCAACCAAATATTATTTAAAAAATTCATAGTTATTTAAAACCTCCATAAAACTATTCTTATATTTAGGACCAATAAAACAATGAGCACTTTGCATATTTTTGAAGAAAATAATATTGTTCCTAAAATCAATTTCACTAATGTTTAAAGTATTAACAATAAAAGACTTGTGACATCTTACGAAATTGCTGGGCAAAGAAGAACAGATGGTATTAAAAGAGCCATAGGTGTTGATCTCGCCCGAAACTACATTGAAGATGGTTTTCATTCCGTTCTTTTGAATATAATTAATAGAGTTTTGATTAATCAAAGTATTTCTGCTGTTTAGTTTTATAAAATTTGCAGAGTTATTATTAATATCGTCATATAGACGAACTATAGTATTTTCAAGTTTACTCATAGAGAAAGGCTTTTGTAGGAAATCAAAAGTTTTACACTCAAAAGCAGAAACAATATATTCAAAATGGCCTGTTGCAAAAACAATATAAACTGACTTATTCTTTTTTCTGATTTCTTTGGCCAGCTGAATTCCATTTAATGAAGAATTTAAATCTATATCTAAAAATAAAACATCAACATCATTAGTATTAAGAAAACTTAGTAAGCTACTAGCATCACAAGAAGAGAAAACAACACTGGCATCGAAATCATGTTTTAGAAAAATTTTTTCCAACATTTCTTGTAACTTAGAAACTAACTGAGGATTATCATCACATAAAGCGAATTTAATCATAAAGTCATCTCCCTAATATTCTATAAAATCAGAAATTACTGAACGGTAAAACTTTACTGAATAACCAATATTTTCCAATTCTTAACTTCTAATATATTCCAATTTAAAAATCTTGTCAATAAAAAAGTAAAAAATAATTTAAAATGTCGAAAATTGATAAAACTTAGAGAAAACAGTACTTTCGAAACAAATAAAAACTCTGAAAAATGTAAAAAAATGTCAAAAGTAATACATAAGTTCTATATGCTGAGTTATATTCATAGTATTAAAATAACAAATAGAAAATAAGAAGGGAGAATTTGAAACTATGAAAAAAGTAATCGAAAGAATATCTGTGTTTGTAGTGGCAAGTGCTTTTTTGCTAGGAGTGTTAATTGTAGGAAACACTGATACAAATAAAAATGTTTTAACAAGTACAACCATAAACGGGATAGAAATAGAAAGCCTTGATAATAAAAAGATAGGATGGGGAATAAAAAGAAACGACAATCATGAGCAGCCTGATGTTGGAAATGTAAACAGAAAAATCTTGGACAAATATCAAGGATTATATATGGGAAATAAAGAGCAAAAACTAGTGTATTTAACTTTCGATTTGGGATATGAGGCTGGATACACGCCCAAGATTTTGGAAGTACTAAAACAAAATGAAGTGAAAGCAACATTCTTTATAACTGCACATTACGTAAATACTCAGCCGGATTTGGTAAAACAAATGATAGATGAAGGACATATTATAGGAAATCATACAGTAAATCATAAAAGTATGCCATCTTGTAGTTTAGAGACAATAAAAAAAGAGGTAATGGATTTGCACTCTGCAATATATGATAAATTTGGCTATGAAATGAAATTCATTAGACCGCCTAAGGGCGAATATAGTGAGAGAACGGTAGCCTATACAAATACATTGGGCTACACAAGTGTAATGTGGTCATTTGGCTATGATGACTGGGATGAGAAAAAACAAGGAAGAGAAGAATATGGCAAAAAGAAAATCCTAGACAATGTTCATAATGGCGAGATAATGTTACTTCATGCAACATCAAAAGACAATGCAAATATTTTAGATGATGTAATAAAAGAAATAAAAAATATGGGATACGAGTTTAGAAATATCGATCAATTTGAAAAATAGAACAGGAGGAAAAGACTTGAGAAGCAAAAAAGAAAGAGTTATAGATAGGCTACTTGAAGTCCCAAAAGAGATATCGACAAATGAGCCTAAAATAACGATTGCAGGGTTTAAGCAAATGTTGATAGAAAATTACAAAGCAATTTTAGAATATCAGGACATTTATATTAGGATAAAAACATATATTGGAATTGTCAATATTAATGGATTTAACTTAAAACTTGGAGAGATGACTTCTGACGACATAATGGTCACAGGAGATATAGAGACGGTTGACTTTGAAAAAATAGAAGATTAAAGCAAGGGGAGAAAAATGCTATTTAAAATATTATTAAAAAATTTAATAGGATATGTCAACATTAAAATAGAAGGCTATTTTGTAGAAAAGTTTATAAATAAATGTATCAACAACAAAATATTTTTTTGGAACATAAAAAGAGAGAAATCTACAATTATATATACCAATGTTGGAATAAACGAATTCAAAAAAATACGAAAAATAGCAAAAGAGACAAAATGCAAAATAGAGATATTGAATAAAAAGGGCCTACCTTTTATTTTGCACAGATATAAAAAAAGAAAAGTATTTTTAATAGTAATAATATTAGTGTTTGCACTCCTTTTCGGATTATCAAGATTCATATGGAATATAAAAATAGAGGGATTAGACAAGATAGAAAAACAAGAAATAGAAACCATATTAAACGACAATGGTTTAACAACTGGAAAGTTGAAATCAGCGATAAATAAACAAAAAATTATAAATGAAATACGAATGCAAAGAGATGACATATCTTGGGTTGGAATATTGATAGAAGGGACAAATGCAACAGTAAAAATAGTAGAGGCAAATTCTAAGCCAGAGATAATAAATGACGAAGATTATTGCAGTATTATATCGACAAAAGATGCACAAATTGTAAAAGTAAGTGCTCAAAACGGTATCCCCGTAGTAAGAGAGGGGGATATTGTAACAAAAGGTGATACGCTAATTGCTGGTTGGATAGAAGGTAAATATACTGGAACTAGATATGTTCATGCAGAAGGCGAAGTTACAGCAAAAGTGTGGTATAGTCAAAAAGAGAAAATAATGTTAAACCAAGTCGTAGAAAGGAATACAGAGAATGTAGAAAAAAAATATAAAATAAAAATAAATAATTTTTCAATAAATTTCTTCAAAACCCTTTCAAAATTTGAAAAATATGATACAATAGAAGCGAGCAAAAAGTTGAAAATATTTTCTGATTTATATCTGCCAATCGAGCTAATAAAAATTACGAATACAGAAAAAATAGAAGAGAAAATTACTTACGGAATAGAAGAGGCAAAGCAGATTGGCATAGATAAAGCTTCTGAAAAAATAGAGAAAGAACTACCAAACAAAGAAAATATATTACAAAAGTACGAAAATTCTTACGCGGGTGAGGATTACGTGGATGTAGAAGTTACATATGAAGTGTTAGAAAATATAGGGACCAAAGAGAAAATAGTATTTTGAAAGGAAGATATGAAATGGAAGAGAAGAGTCTTAGAGTCTATTCAGACAAAAAATTTTTTACAAAATTAACAAATACTATAACAAAGTTATTGATACCAACGAAGATAGGAATTAATGGAATGTTGATCTCTATCAAGAGGAACAATGTGTTAAAAGCATATGAGGCTTATCGCGAAGCTCAACAGGAGTCTGCGGAGAATCAAAGTGAACTAGAAAAAAAATACGAAGATATTTATTCTTTATACTTAGAAGCAATAGATAAACATATGATGGATAATGTATATAAAAAAGTGAAAAACGACACAGCGACAGCATTTGAAAAAGAAGCATTGTCAAAATATTATATGGTAATACATTTAAAAGATACAGAATATTTAGAATACAAATATAGAAAACAAATCTTTTTAATGCAACTTGACTATGATACAGTAAAAGAACTAAACAAAGAAAAACTAATAAACAAATATGAACAATTTTATTCAGCAAGAATGGAAGATTTGTACAAAAAAATATTAAAGAATTATTCAATAAAATTATCTGAAAATATTTCACAAATAGATAAAGAAATTATATATGGAAAGATTTTTTCTTCGGTAGAAGAATATATAACAGATGTTCTTCCAATAAAGATGAGATTAGAACCAGAAAATAAAATTTATTCTGACATATTAGGAGACTACAAAAACTTTGAAAGATTCACAGTAGGTAAATTAGACCAAAACGATATAATCGAAAAGAACATGATTTTATTAGGAATCAGTAGAAGATTATTCACACATAGCTTGCCATTAGTGGTTGCAGAACAATGCTACGAAAAATTATTAGTAGATGTTAGAACTTTAATAATGGACACAAAAATAGCTAGAAAACAAGAAAAAGCATATAGCTTGTTAATAAATATAATAGACGATTACAATCTACGTCTATTATCTACAAAGATTTATTGGGACAAGTTAGCAGATAGAGAAGCATACAAGAAATTCTGGAACGCATATAAGAATATAATGCAAATAAAAGAAAGCGATTATATAACATACTCAAAAGAAAAAGAAAAATTATTCTTAAAGAGAGAACTAAGAGAAGTATTCAAAAATGAAAATAGATATTACAGAATTATAAAATTCTACAAGAGAAAATTAGTAGCACTTGGAGAAATGAGAGAATTAAAGAACAGCTGTATTTCAGAAGGGTACTACACAAAAAAGAAAACAGAGGACATTTCTATAAAAGAAAAAGTAATATAATTTATCAGTAAAAGAGGTAATATTTTGGAAAATTATTCACAAATAGAATTCTTAGAAATACCAGAAACAGCAGAATACAAAGAGTTAATAGAAAAAGTTGTAGAAACTTGCTTCAATGAAGAAAACTTAACAAAAACAAAACTATACTTAAATGTAATATTGACAAATCCTGAAACAATAAGAACAACAAACAAAAAATATAGAAACATAGATAAAGAGACTGATGTACTATCATTTCCAATGTTTGAAAAAGATGAAATAGAATCGATAATCTCGGCAGAAGATGATGAACAAATAGAAGACGTTTTAGGAGATATAATGATCTCTATACCAAGAGTAATTGAACAAGCAGAAGAGTATGGACACAGTGTCCAAAGAGAACTAGCATATATGGTAGTGCATGGATTTTACCATGTAATGGGGTATGACCATATGAATGAACAGGAAAAAAGTGTCATGAGACAAAAGGAAGAAAAAATACTAAGTAAATTAAATATTACAAGGCAATAGGGGTTAAAATGAAGAAAGACGAGCATAAACTGAAAAATGATAATTTTATAGAAGCTTGGTATAATGCAATAAATGGTATAGTCTATACAGCAACAACACAAAGAAACTTTAGAATACAACTTGTATTAGCAGTAATAGTCTTAGCGTTGTCATTATTTTATGGATTGGGCACGACAGAATTTTTGTGTTTAGTATTTGCACTGTTTTTTGTAATCTTTGCAGAAATGGTAAATACAGCAATAGAAACAGTAGTGGATTTGTTTGTGGACGTGTATCATCCAAAAGCAAAAATAGCAAAAGATGTTGCGGCAGGAGCTGTAGTTCTATCAGCTTGCAATGCTTTAATTGTTGGATATTTCATATTCTTCAATGCAGAGAATATGAAAGCAATAAGTGATAGTATATTCAACAATATGGTAAAATCTCCTCAACATTTAGCATTTGTAGCAATTATATTAGTTGTAATTGCGGTAATTGCAATTAAAGCAAGTTGCTCTAAGAAAAAGGAAAGAGGTCAGCTGATAAAAGAAGGATTTGTGCCAAGTGGACAGTCAGCAGTAGCATTTGCAGCACTGACAGCAATCTGGATTAATAGCAAAGACATAGTAACGTTTACATTAGCATTAGTACTATCATTATTGGTAGTGGGAAATAGAGTATATAACAATGCGAGAACCAAGGCTGAAGTGGTGTTTGGAGCGTGCATGGGAGTATTGATAGTAATGCTTGTGTATGGATTAACAATATTTAAAATACAATAAACAAAGGGGAAATAACAGAAAATGAAAAAGTTTTTAATAATATTATTAGTAATTATAATATTAGCAGCAGGAGGTTATCTAGGATATAGAATATATAAAAGCAAAACAGAAAATATAACAGACCTAGGAACAGATGTTATAGAAGAGCCAAAAGAAGAACCAAAAAAAGAAGTTCAAATTTTTAAAGGAACAGACAGACCGATAGCTTTAATGATAGATAATCATAAAGGAGCTTTACCACAAGGTGGACTAAATGATGCTTACATGGTTTATGAAATAATTGTTGAAGGTGGAGAAAGCAGATTAATGGCACTATTTAAAGGGAAAGACCTAGAAAAGATAGGACCAGTAAGAAGCTCAAGACATTATTTCTTAGATTATGCACTTGAAAATGATGCGATATATGTACACTTTGGATGGAGCCCACAAGCAGAATATGATATATCTAATTTAAAGGTAAATAATATAAATGGAATATCAGAAAGTTCAAAATCATTCTGGAGAGTAAAAGACAAGAGAGCACCACATAATGTTGCAACAAGCATAGCAAAAATAAAAGAAATTGCACAACGTAAAAACTACAGAATGACATCAGACAAAAAGAGTGTATTACACTATGTAACAGATGATGTAACATTAGAAAATGGACAAAAAGCAGATACAATAACAATACCATACTCAGACTCAAACGTAGTAAAATATACATATGATGCAGAAACACAAAGATATCAAAGATATTCAAAAGGCGTAGAAGAAACGGATTGGAACACAGGTGAGAAAATCACAACAAAGAACATTATAATCACATTCGCTAGAAATGCTACACTAAATGATGGAGAAGGAAAAGGAAGACAAACTCTATATAATGTAAACAACTTAAAAGGTTACTACATAACAAATGGTAGAGCAATAGAAATAACTTGTGAAAAATCCTCAAGAAGTGAACAAACTGTGTATAAAGATCTTGAAGGAAACGAGATTGATGTAAATGATGGAAACACATTTGTGCAAATATGTCCAATAGATGCAAAAGTAGTAATCGAAGGGCAAGAAGAACCAGTGGAAGCAAATATAATAACAGAACAATAAAAAATAAGAACTGCCAAAAGGAAGGCAGTTCTTTTAATATTTTTCTAACTTATATTCTTTATCTAAATTGTGATTAACAAACAAATTACTAATTAATTTTAACTCTTTTTTTGCTTCATCAGATATTGTAAAAGAATATAGTTTTTTAGCCGGAGCTGAAACTATGTACTTTAAAGCATTAAAAGTATCTCTACAAATTTTTATTGAGGACTTATCTAAAAATCCACAATTATTACATAAGTAACCATTATTAGAAATACTGAAATAACCAATATTCTCTTTATTCCCACATAAAGAACACTTATCTAGTCTAGGAGCAAAACCTAAAATAACCATTAATCTAATTTCAAAAACAGATAAGATAAAATCTTTATCAGTATCAGTTTCGGAAAGTAGGTAAAGAGTGTTAAGTAATAGTTGTAAAATATTATAAGTATATTGGTTCTCATAAGTAACGTCTGAAACTAATCTAGTCATAAAAGCAGCATAATTTAGTTTATCTAAATCTGTACGAATGTTATAAAAAACTTCAATAGCTTCGCAAGAATTGATATTATAAGAGTTTACACCCTTAAAAAGAACTAAATCGCTAAAACTTAAAAATTGAGTGCCAGCTAAAAGTGAGCTTTTAGGCCTTCTAGCACCTTTAGCTGCACAACCAATTTTGCCTATGTCGGGAGTAAGAATAGAAACCATCTTATCAAAATCTCCCATATTACTTTCTAGTAGTACAATTCCTTTTGTTTTTATTATTCCCATAAAATCCTTCTTATAAATTATTCATTTTATTATCATTTTTTACTTCAATATTAGTAATATTAGGATCGCTCTTTTGCAAATTCTTCTCAGCATTTTCAACCTCTAGCAATTCTAAAAAAGTATTAATATTTCCAGTATTTTTAAAAGTATTCCAAGCTATTTTTTTTATCATATGAAATCATCTCCTATGTAGCATTAAACGCATACCAATTTTTATTTATCTTTTGTAAATTCAAAACATTTATACTAGCAATTATTGTAATTTGAATTTTTTTACTAAATTTGAATCATTAATCCAATCTTCTCTAACTTTAACCCATAATTGCAAGTTGACTTTTGTATCTAAAGTTCTTTCTAAATCTTCTCTTGCATAAGTCCCAATTCTCTTTAACATTTTTCCGTCTTTACCAATAATAATACCCTTATGAGATTTCTTTAAACAATAAATAGTTGCAGAAATATCACAAATGCTTTGTTTCTCAACAGTTTTTCTGAACTTCATTTTTTCGACTTCAATATAAATTCCATGTGGAACTTCTTGATCTAATAACCTTAAAGTCTTTTCTCTAATAGTTTCTTCAGCTAGTTGTCTTAATGTTTGGTCAGTATATTCCTCTACATTATAATATGCAGGACCAACTTTCAAGTTGTTTTCTATCTCATCAAGAAGAACATCTAGATTCTTGTTTTTTATTACAGAAACTGGAACAACAGCAGTGAAATTATATTCTTTTGAATAAAGTTCAATCAATTTTGCAATTTGTGCTTTATCTACCAAATCTACTTTGTTAATTACCAAAATACATTTTTTCTTAGACTCAATAATTTTATCTAAAATTAATCTATCGCCTTTACCAATTTCCTCTGATGTTGCATCAACAACAAAAAGTACAATATCAACATCTGAAGACGCTCCAAAGGCTGTTTCAACCATAACATCTCCAAGTTTTGACTTTGGTTTATGAATTCCAGGTGTATCAACAAAAATAATTTGACTGTTAGGACGATTAACAATAGCTCTTATAGCTGTTCTGGTAGTCTGCGTTTTATTTGCAACAGCTGCAACTTTTTCACCAACTAAAGCATTCATAATGCTAGACTTTCCTACATTAGTTCTTCCAAGCATTGATACAAATCCTGATTTAAAATTTTCGTTCTCCATATAGTTCTCCAATTTCTATAATTATTATAAATAATTTTAATTAAATATTTTGTAGAAAAAAGTAAATAAAAAAATATTTCATGTACAATAATTCGACAAACTTTTTCCAACACTAGAATTATATAATATTTCTTGCAAAGTGTCAAAAATTATGCTATACTTACCATAATATTTTGATGCTAGGAAGTAGGAAAAATGTATTTAATAGTAGGACTTGGAAATCCAGAACCAGAATACTCAAAAACGAGACACAATATGGGATTTGATGTAATAAACAAATTATCAAAAGAATTTGATATTGAAGTAAAAAAAGAAAAATACAAAGCTTTGTATGGAACTGGAGTAATCGAAAATGAAAAGGTAATCTTATTAAAACCTCAAACTTATATGAACTTAAGTGGTGAGGCTATAAAACCATTTGCGGATTTCTATAAGATAGATATAGATAAGATTATTGTAATATATGATGATATAGATGTAGAAACAGGAACAATAAAAATAAGAAAAAAAGGTGGAGCTGGATCGCACAATGGGATGAAATCAGTTGTATATGAGCTAGGCTCAAAAGAATTCCCGAGAATAAAAGTAGGAACAGGGACAAAAGAAGAAATACCTAATCTAATAAATTACGTAATAGATAAAGTGGGCAATGAAGAATACGAAAGACTAGAAAAAGGAGTAGAATTAGCTGCAGAAGCAGTTAAACTATGTTTAAAAATAGGAATTGACAATGCAATGAATACATTGAATTAGAGGTAGGCAATGAAAGAAATCATAATAAACAAAGACGAAAATAGCATAATAGTGGCATTATTAGAAAATGGCAAACTAGTAGAAGAATATGATAATATAAACAATAAAAAAACATTAGAAGGAAATATATATTGTGGAATTGTAAGAAATGTATTACCAAATATGCAATCAGCATTTGTAGACATTGGAGAAAGCAAAAACGCTTTTATACATATAAAAGATATAATTCCAAAAACAAGTGAAGTAACCGGAAATAAAGAAGAAGACTATTCAAAATACAAAATGAAGGATTTTGTAAAACAAAAAGAAACAATACTTGTTCAGATAAAAAAAGACAAAGAAAGCTTAAAAGGTGCGAGAGTGTCAAAAGACATAAGCCTAGTAGGCAGATTTTGCGTACTTTTAATTAATGTAAATTTTATAACAGTATCGCAAAAAATAGAAAGCAAAGAAGAAAAAGAAAGACTAAAAAATGTAGCATCTGAAATATTAAAAAAATATGGAAAAGACGAAAAGTATGGACTAATATTAAGAACAGCAGCATCTGAAAAAAGCAAAGAAGAAATAGAAAGAGATATAGTAGAATTAATAGAATATTGGAAACAAATAAAAAGTGCATATGAAGAAGTTTCAAAAGAGGGTAAACCAGTATTAATATTTGAGAACTACAACATCGTATCAAAATTTCTATTAGGAGTTTTAGACTCAGACATTAATCAAATAACAGTTAACAACACAGCTGTATTTGAACAAATTAAAGAACAAATTAGCGAATTAAAAAAGACAAACATAGAATTGTGCTTGCAAGAAAATGACTTAATGAAAAAACATGACTTAGAACGTCAAATAGCAAAAATGCACGAAAGAAAGATATGGCTTAAATGCGGAGGATTTATAACAATAGATAAAACAGAAGCGCTAACAGCCATAGACGTAAACTCAGGAAAATATACAGGAAGAAACAAAGAAACCAAAGAACTAGCATTATTGAGAGTAAACAGAGAAGCAACGATAGAAATAGCAAAGCAAATAAGACTAAGAAATATAAGTGGAATAATTGTTATAGATTATATAGATATGCTAAAAGACGAGGAAAGAAAACAAATACTAGACTTGCTTGACAAAGAACTAAAAAAAGACAGAAGCAAAACACAAGTGGTAGGATTTACGCAATTAGATCTACTAGAAATGACAAGAAAGAAAATATAAGAGTTTGATTACTAGTTGATTTGTAAAACGGCTTATTTTATAATAACGATATACGAAAGGAAAGGGGGAGCAAAATGCCAAAAAAAACTAAAGAGAGGGAAAGAATCAATAGAAAACTGAAAAACAAAAAAGGGATAACCCTAATTGCGTTAGTAGTAACAATAGTTGTGCTTTTGATACTAGCAGGAGTGAGTGTAAGTGTAGTAGCGGACAAAAATGGAATAATACAAAACAGCCAAGAGACAAAAGAACAGACTAGAGCAGCAATGGTTGAGAAAGAAAGGGACCTTTGGAAATTAGAGGGACAAATATACCAAAGTGATTCTGAAAAAGAAACACTAGAAAAAGTGTTGGAAAGATTGGAAAAAGAGAACACGATTACAAAAGAAGAAAAACAAGCGATACTGGAAACAGGAGAAGTAACAATAGCTGGAAAAACCATAATATTTATAGATGGGACTATCGTAGCTTGTGGAAACGAAGAAAATTCAGCTGATGGTAGCTTTTTAGGAAATACCAGTATCAAAAGAGGAGACATTGAACAAATAAATATAATAACTGCATTAAATGGGCATGATGCCAATGATGAGAAAACATGGGATATTTCAGAAAGAAAAAATGGAAGATATTTAGCTTGGTATGAAGATAAAGATAATAATAACTTTTGGGAAGTGACAATAGCTGGAAATGGAAGAGTAAAATTAAATAAAAGTGCAAAATTACTTTTTAAAGCACTTGGAACTTATGCAGGAAAGATTGAAATGAACGGAATTGAAAATCTGGACACATCAGAAGTTACAGACATGAGCTATATGTTTACAGATGGCTCTCAATATACTGATTTGGATTTAAGCTCATTTGATACATCTAATGTTACAACAATGAGTGGTATGTTTTTAAATTGTTCAAAACTAACTAATTTAAACTTAGCAAACTTTGATACCAAAAATGTAGTAAAATTCACAAATTTATTTAATGGCTGTTCATCAATAGAAAATATAAATTTAAGTAGTTTTGACACATCGAATGCAACAAAAATGTATGCAATGTTTGGAAACTGCGAAAATCTAAAAAAAGTAAATTTAAAAAATCTTGACACGTCAAAAGTAACTGATATGGAAGCAATGTTTTTTAATTGCAAAAGCTTAAGCAAGATAGATCTTAGCAGCTTTAATACTTCTAGTGTTGAAAGATTAAAAAGAATGTTTGTTAACTGTGAATTGCTCACTGAATTAGATTTAAGCAATTTTAAAACAGAAAATCTTCTTAATGTGGAAACTATGTTTAGTGGATGTAAATTGCTGAAGAAGATAGATATGCGCAATGCAACATTTGATAAAGTTCAAAATTATAATTATATGTTGGATACTCTACCATCAGATGTAACAATAATAGTAAAAGACGATACCCAAAAAGAATGGCTTTCTTCTAAATTCCCAGAACGTGCAAATTCTATAAAGGTACAAGGACAAACTTAAAAACAGCTAAAGAAACAGTGACATAAAAGTGCTAGAATGCGAGAAAATAGCCAAAAACCATTGACAATGATTTTGCTTTGTGATAAAATAATTATCTGTAAGCCGCCTGGGTCGGGCAACTAAATTCTATCATAATAAAAATTATAGATAGATGCCTTGAATTTTATGCTTAGCGAGTATACGAATAAAGGGAGGTGTACAATACAATGTACGCAATAATTGAAAGCTGTGGAAAACAATACAAAGTAGCAGAGGGAGATGTAGTATTCTTCGAAAAACTAGAAGCAGAAGAAGGAAAAAAAGTTTCTTTTAACAATGTAGTTCTAGTATCTGACGGAAAGAAAATAGAAGTTGGAGCTCCTTATGTTAAAGGTGTTAAAGTTGAGGGAAAAGTAGTAGCTCATGGAAAAGCTAAAAAAATATTAGTTTACAAATACAAAGCTAAGAAAAACTACAGAAGAACTCAAGGACATAGACAACCATATACAAAGGTTGAAATAACATCTATAAAATTAGCTGCTGAAAAGAAAGAAACAAAGACAGAAGCTAAAAAAGAAACAAAATAATAATTAAGAGATTATAAAACAAAAACATGAAGGGAGTGAAACTAAATGGCTCACAAGAAAGGTCAAGGTAGTGTTAAGAACGGTAGAGATAGTGAATCAAAACGTTTGGGACTAAAAAGAGCTGATGGTCAAGTAGTTCCAGCTGGAAATATATTAGTAAGACAAAGAGGAACAAAATTCCATCCAGGAAAAAATGTTGGAATAGGCAGTGATGACACATTATATGCTAAAGTAACAGGAACTGTTAAATTTGAAAGACTTGGAAGAGATAAAAAACAAGTTAGCGTTTATACAGCAGAAGAATTAAAAGCTAAAACAAAAAAAGCAAAAGCTCCAAAAGCTGTAAAAACAGAAAAGAAAGCAGAAAAAGCACCTGCTAAAAAAACAACAACTACAAAAAAAGAAAAAGTAGAAAGCAAATAAAGTTTAAACCCTAGCATTACAAACAATGCTAGGGTTTTTGTATGCAACAGCAAAAAATAAAAAATTCCTTGTTATTATCAAGGTTTTGTGGTAAAATATTACATATAAAAATAACAAGAAGGGGAACAAAATGAAACAAGAAAAATCATTAAGTAAAAAGCTAAGCAAAAAAACTATAATTATATCATTAGCAATAATTATAATAATACAAATATTGGCAAGAATTTATGTTGGATACAAAAAAGAATATTTCCACATAGATGAAGCATATTCGTACTCTTTGATGAACTATGATAAAATTCAAATTACAGAAAATGATGATTTTTATGATACATGGCACACGAAAGATTATTATATAGATTATTTATCAGTAAATAGTGATGAAGTATGGAACTTAAAACCAGTATATGAGAACCAAAAAAATGATGTACATCCACCTTTATACTACTTACTACTAAGAATAGTAGCGTCATTTACAATAGATGGATTTACAAAGTGGACAGGAATAATTTTAAACATAATTATATATGTATTTTCAAGTATCTTTATATATCTAATATCAAAAAGAGTATTTAAAGATGAGAAAAAAGCATTATTTACTTGCTTGATATCAGGGTTATGTTTAGGAGCGCTAGACACAACAGCATACATAAGAATGTATGAACTAGCAAATTTATTCATATTAATATTAACATACATACATATGAAATTGTACGACAAAAAAGAGCTACAAATAAAGGATGTTGTAACAGTTGGAATCGTAGCATTATTAAGCTCATTAACACACTATTATACATTGATATATATGGCAGTGCTATTTATAATATTTGTAGTAAAATACATAAAAGCAAAAGAGTACAAAAACTTAATAAAATACATATCTTGCTTTGTTGTTGCAGCAATAGTATCACTAATAATATTCCCATATTCATTTAAGCATATGTTCATGGGATATAGAGGCGAAGGCGCAATGAACAGCCTATTCAATAGCGATACATTATACACGGATCTTGCTGTATATCTATATGTTTTAAGTAAGGGATTAGTTGGATATACCTTCGTTGCACTAATAATATTGTTTATAGTGCTAGACGTTAGAAAAAAAGGTACAATTGTAGACAATGATGAAACAAAATTATTAATTATACCAACAGCGATATATTTTGTATTAGTAGCAAAAATGTCACCATACAAAGAACTAAGATATATAATGCCAATAATATCAGTATCGATGATATATTTAATATATGTATTTTCAAGATTATTTGAGCTAAATTTTAAACAAAAAACAGCTCAAATAGCGACAGCAGTGTTATTTGTAATAGTGACAATTTCACCATTATTTACAGGAGCTCATTTAGAATTTACGTATACAAAGATGAATCATTTGGCAGAAAAAATAGAAGAAAAAGCAGATGTACCAGCATTATATGTATTTAATGAAAATAAAATCAGATTCTTAGACGATATTTATATATTCACTGAGTTAGACAATTCTTATATCATGAAATACAGCAATGCAAGTGAAGAAAATATAAAAAACGTATTAAGTCAAAAAGATACATCAAAAGGAATCTTCTTCATATATAATGAAGATGTAAAATATGAAGACATTGTAAAACAAATAAAAGAAATGTATCATTATGAAAACGAAGAAAGAGTGCAAGACTTAAACGCAGGAGGAGTAATATACATTCATTAAACCATAAAGAAAAGAGGGGAAAATATGGAAAGAAAAAAGAGAATACTAACAGGAGATAGACCAACAGGAAGATTACATATAGGTCATTATTTTGGATCTTTGCAAAAAAGAGTTGAAATGCAGAACTCAGGGTTATATGATCCATACATATTAGTAGCAGATGTTCAAGCATTAACAGACAACTTTAATAATCCAGATAAAGTAAGAAAAAATGTAAGAGAAGTAGTAATGGATTATTTATCAGTAGGAATAGATCCAGAAAAGTCAACAATATTTATACAATCTATGATACCGGAAATAGCAGAACTTACAGTATTCTATTCTAATCTAGTAACAATAGCTAGACTAGAAAGAAACCCAACCGTAAAAACCGAAATAGCACAAAAAAGAGAACTATTTGGAGAAAGCGTAACATATGGATTTTTAGGCTACCCTGTAAGCCAAGCCGGAGACATAACGGCATTTAGCGGGGAGTTAATACCAGTGGGAGAAGACCAACTTCCATTAATAGAACAATGTAGAGAGATAGTAAGAAAATTTAATTCTATATATGGAGAAGTGTTAATAGAACCAGAAGCAATTCTATCTTCAGGCAAAAGAATAAAAGGATTAGATGGAAATGTAAAAATGGGTAAATCGTTAGGAAATGCTATTTATTTATCAGATTCACCAGAAGAAATTACAAAAAAAGTAATGAGTGCTGTTACAGATCCTAAGAGAATAAAGAAAGATGATTTAGGAAATCCGGATGTATGTATGGTTGCATACTACCATCAACTATTTACAGAAAAAGAAGAATATGAAAATGTTTGTAAAGAATGTAGAGCGGGAGCTAGAGGATGTGTAGCTTGCAAAAAGCAATTAGCACAAAACATTATAAAGACATTAGAACCTATAAGAGAAAAAAGAAAATATTATGAAGAACATCCAGAACTAGTGGATAAAATCTTAATAGAAGGAACTCAAAAAGCTAGAAAAGAAGCACAAGAAACAATGAAAAAAGTAAAAAAAGCAATGAAATTAGATTACTTCGCTTAATAGAGGTTGCCCGATAGGGCGCCCCTTTTTGAGCAAAATAGGAATAAAAATAAAATAGACCAACAGGGATACCTATTTATTTAGGCAAAAAGGAGATAATATGTTCACAGACTATGTAAAAATTTATGCCTCTGCAGGCAAAGGCGGAAATGGTGCAGTATCATTTAGAAGAGAAAAATATATAGCAGCAGGCGGACCAGATGGTGGAGACGGCGGAAAAGGTGGAGATGTCTATTTTGAAGTTGATCCAGATTCAAATACACTTTTAGAATTTAGATACAAAAAGAAATTTAAAGCAGAAAGTGGAAAAAATGGTGAAGGTGCTCGTAAATTTGGAAAAAGTGGAGAGGATATTCATATAAAAGTTCCAATAGGGACAATAATCAAAGATGCACAAACAGGAGAAGTTTTAGCGGATTTGTCAGAAAAAGGACAAGTGGAATTATTGTTAAAAGGTGGTAGAGGTGGTAAAGGAAATTGCCATTTTGCTACTTCAACAAGACAAGCTCCTAGGTTTTCACAAGCAGGAGAAGAAGGAGAAGAAAAAGAGTTAATACTAGAGCTAAAACTATTGGCAGATGTAGGATTGATTGGCTATCCAAGTGTAGGAAAATCAACAATACTATCAATCGTAACAGCAGCAACTCCAAAGATTGCGGACTACCATTTTACAACACTAGAACCAAATTTAGGAGTAGTAAAAGCAGAATATGGAGATAGCTTTGTAATAGCAGACATTCCAGGACTTATCGAAGGTGCAAGTGAGGGAACGGGACTTGGAATACAGTTCTTAAGACATATTGAGAGAACAAGATTATTGTTACACGTAATAGATGTGTCTGGTTCAGAAGGAAGAAATCCAGTAGACGACTTCTATACAATAAATAAAGAGCTAGAAAAATATAGCAAAAAGCTAGCAACAAGAAAACAAATAATAGTTGCTAACAAAGCTGATATAATGCAAGATGAAAATATGTACAAAGAATTAGAAAAACTTGCAAAAGAAAAGAATCTAGAAATATTTAAAATCTCTGCTGCAACAGGTGAAGGAATAAAAGAATTAATGGCAGAAGTTTCAAAACTATTAAAGACACTTCCAAAAGAAGAATTAATAGAAATAACAGCTAAAAAGAAAGTTTATAAATTAGAAGAAACAGAACCATTTACAATAAGAAAAGAAGACGATATGTTTGTTGTAGATGGTCCAGTAATAAGAGAAATAATGAGAAAAGTAAATATGGAAGACAATGAGTCTTTATATTACTTCCAGAGAAAATTAGAAGAATTGGGTATAAACAAAAAACTAAAGGAAGCGGGAGTAAAAGAAGGAGATACAGTAAAAGTTGTAGACTATTTATTAGAATGGGAAGACTAATATAAAAATTTTTAAAATTTTACAAACTTTTGTTTGACATTTTGTTTCTTTTATGATATTATGGTTGCAGAAAATAATTTAGGAGGAATAATAATGTCTAGAAAAAAGAGACCTAATGAGTTAAATAAGAGAGAAAAAGCGATTTTAAAATTTATTGAAAAAGAAATACAAGAAAATGGTTATTCACCATCAGTAAGAGAAATAGGAAAAGCTGTTGGATTAAAATCAACAGCAACAGTACATGCTTACTTGGAAAGACTAGAGAAAATAGGACGTATAACTAGAAAGAATAAAATGGGAAGAACACTACAACTATTAAAAGGTGGAAAACCATACCGTCCAAATGGAGAAGAGAAAAAAGAAGAAAAAGAAGTGTATACTGGAAAAGAAATGGTAGAAGTACCTGTAATTGGAAAAATAACAGCAGGAGCTCCAATACTAGCAGTAGAAAACATAACAGATACATTTCCAATTCCACTTGACTTTATAGGAAATAACACATGCTTCATGCTAACTGTTAGAGGAGAGAGCATGATAGAAGCTGGAATACTAGACGGAGATTATATACTTGTAAAAAAACAAAATACAGCAGAAAATGGACAAATAGTGGTTGCTTTAATAGGGGATGAAGCAACAGTAAAAACCTTCTACAAAGAAAAAGACCACATAAGACTACAACCTGAGAACAGCACAATGGATCCAATAATAGTACCAACTTGTGAAATATTAGGAAAAGTAGCAGGTGTATTCAGAAAAATGTAATAAACAACAGAAAATAATATGTAAAGACAAATAAAGATGGAGAAGTAATTATGAAAAGAATGAAAACTTTTGGAATGTACCTTTTATGGTTTGTACTATTATATATGTTTGTTACAGTTTCAGCATATGGATACATAGAAGCATCATATAAAGGAATAGATGGAATAATAATAAAAGACGACAAAATGTTAATTACAATAGATGAAGCAGAAGCAACAATAGTAAATGGACAAATTAAAGGACAAATTAAGAACATTAGTCAAGAAGATATTGGAACAAAATACATAAAAATAGACCTTATATCAAAAAAGGGAACACTTATATTAACTAAATATATACAAGTAGATGAACTAAAAGCTGGCGAACAAAAAGAATTTAACTTGATGTTTAGAGCAGAAAATATAGTAAAATACCAAGCGCAGATAACAGACAAAGCGGAACTAAAAGAAGGACTATCAGAACTAGTAAAAATAGGAGACTTAGGAAATGATGGAGCTTCTAAAATAGCTTTATTGTTAGCAGCAGTTATTTTAATAAAACATTTACTATAAAACGTAATAGAAAACGAAGAAAAGATGTATAATAACAAAGAAATTATACATCTTTTTAAAAATTGGAAAGATAAATTAATAATATTATAAAAAATGTTTGAAATTTCCGTAAAGATGTAATATAATTGTAATAGTTTCGCAACAAAAAAATGAAAGGGAGATTCACATGTTTGATTTTGGACAAGATATAGGAATAGACTTAGGAACAGCAACTGTAATTGCTTATGTAAAAGGCAAAGGAATAGTTTTAAGAGAACCATCAGTAGTTGCAGTAGATAAAGAAACAGGAGAAGTTCTAGCAGTAGGAAAAGAAGCTAGAAGAATGTTGGGAAGAACACCCGGAAATATAGTAGCTACGAGACCTTTAAGAGAAGGAGTAATATCAGACTATACAGTAACAGAAAAAATGTTAAAATACTTTATAAACAAAGTCTGCGGAAAATATATTTTTGCACCAAGAATTATGATATGTGTTCCTTCAAGAGTGACAGAAGTGGAAAAAAGAGCTGTAATAGATGCAGCAACACAAGCAGGAGCAAGAAAAGTATATTTAATAGAAGAACCATTAGCAGCCGCAATAGGTGCAGGACTGGATATATCAAAACCATACGGAAATATGGTAGTAGATATTGGAGGAGGAACTACAGATATTGCAATATTATCTCTTAATGGAACAGTAATAAGCACTTCAATAAAAGTTGCAGGAGACAAGTTTGACGAAGCAATTATAAAATATATAAAGAAAAAGCATAACATCATAATAGGAGAAAGAACAGCCGAAGATTTAAAAATAAATATAGGATGTGTATATCCAAAAATACAAGATGCAGAGATGGAAATTAGAGGAAGAGACCTAATAACAGGTCTGCCAAAAACAGTAACAGTATATTCAAGTGAGATGCTAGAAGCATTGACAGAATCAGCAGAACAAATAGTAGAAGCTGTACACTCTATACTAGAGAAAACACCACCAGAGCTCTCAGCAGATATAAGTGATAGAGGAATATACATGACTGGTGGAGGATGTTTAATAGATGGATTAGACAAGTTATTACAAGAACGTACAGGAATCAATGTAATGGTTGCACAAGACTCAGTATCTTGTGTTGCATTAGGAACAGGCAAAGCACTGGACAACTTAGATTCATTAGAAGGAAAAAAATAAAGGACAAATTGCGCCTATGTTTTAAGAAAGGACCATAAAATGAGAATATTAAAAGATTTTAAAATACCAAACTTTAAACTAAAAAAAATAGAAATGAATGACATACCAGATATAGAAAAAGTAAAAATTGATTATGAAAAAGTAAAAGAAGCAGGAGAAAAGAAAAGCAAAAAACAACCATATGATGCAGGAACTTTTACAACAGTAAAAGACATATTTGTAGAGTCAATGAAAAAATATGCAGACAACACATTAGTTCTTCAAAAGCCAAGTCATAAAGAACCATACAAAGAAATAACATACAGACAATTTGGAGAAGATGTTGTATCATTTGGAACAAAATTAATAAAAATGCTTCCTAAAAAAGCAAAAGTAGTAATAGTAAGTGAAACAACATATCAATGGTATGTGTCATACATGACTTTACTTTGTGGAGATACAGTTGTAGTACCAGTAGACAAAGAATTACCAGATAATGAATTGGAGAATGTAATAAATAGAGCAAAAGCAACTGCAGTAATATACTCTGCAAAGAAGAAAGATTCAATAAAAAAGGTCGAAGGAAATGTCCCAACAGTAAAATATTTCATAGAAATGGATTCTGATGACTACATTGTAGACAAACATATGGGCATGAACTATTTAATAAAAGAAGGAAAAGAAATAGTTGACGCTGGAAGCACAGAATTTATGGATATAGAAATTGATCCAGAAGAATTTAAAATGTTAATATTCACATCAGGAACAACTTCAAAATCAAAAGGAGTAATGATATGTAGCAGAAACTTGGCAGCAAACATAAATGCAGTATTTGCATATGTAAAATTGACGCCAGCAGATAGGCTATTCTCTATATTACCATTGCACCATACATACGAATCAACAATAGGCTTCTTATTACCATTTGCAACAGGTTCATCAGTTGCAATATGTGAGGGATTAAGATATATCATTCCAGACATGCAAGAAGCAAAACCAACAGCAATGCTTGCAGTTCCTCTACTAGTTGAAAACTTATACAAAAAAATAAATGAAACTATAAAGAAAAGCAAAAAAGAAGGAATTGTAAACTCTATGATACATGTTACAAATGTTTTAAAAGCAGTAAACATAGATATCAAGAGAAAGGTATTTAAAGAAATATTAGATAACTTAGGTGGCAACTTAAGAATAATAGTATCAGCAGCAGCTCCAATAGATGCAAAAATTTGTAAATGGGTAGAAGACATTGGAATAGAATTCCTACAAGGATATGGACTTACAGAAACAGCACCAATAGCTGCACTAACACCAGAATTCGAACCATCAAGATATGCTTCAACAGGAAAAGCAGTAAAAGACACAGAAATAAAAGTTCTAAATCCAAATGAAAATGGAGAAGGAGAACTATTAATAAAAGGACCAACAGTTATGCTTGGATACTATGAAGATGAAGAAGCAACAAAACAAGCAATACAAGATGGATACTTCCATTCTGGAGATATAGGAAGAATCGACGAAGATGGTTACATATATATAACAGGAAGATGTAAAAACGTTATAGTAACACAAAATGGAAAAAACATCTATCCAGAAGAAATTGAGCTAATGCTAAATGACATACCGGAAATATCAGAATGTTTAGTATATGGAGAAAAAGAGAAGGAAGATAAAAGAGACAAAGAATTAATAATAACAGCAAAAATTATTCCTGATTACAAAAAGATAGAAGAACTACATGGAAAAGATTTATCAGAGGAAGATATTCAAAAAATTATATGGGATAAAGTAAAAGAAAATAATAAAAAGCTTACATCATATAAAGCCGTAAAGAAAATTGAAATAAAGAAGGATGAATTCGAAAAAACAACAACAATGAAGATAAAAAGATACGCTGAAATGAACAAAAAATAGGCAAAAAGAAGGAAAAACACTTTTGTAACACTTTTGTAACAAAAATGTTACAAAAGTGTAAATAAAAAACTGCCCGTAAGTATTGTATTTTTTTGTTGAATAATATATAATTAGCGTATATTATAGCGAAACATATGAAGAGGAGGAATTTTACAATGTCTAAATCTGGCATAGTAAATGTAAGAATGGTAATAACTGAAGAAAAGATATTATCAAATATATCAAAAGTCCAAAAAATGATAGATCCTAACAGTAAAAAGCAGATAATACAATTAGAAGACGATGCATATTTCAAAGATTTAGTAGAATCTATTAAGACGTACTTAATTGAATATCCAAAAAAGAAAAATTTCCCAAGTAGTGTATATAAAGCAGCTTATGGGCTTGTTGAATTTGCAACAAATGAATTTGAAGAAAATACAAAACAAATAGAAGAGCTTATAAGACAAAGAGAAAAGAACATAGCATTATCAGGAGAACTAAAAAATGTACTTAGCATTGTGTTAAACAAAGAAGATGGATGGAAGGATTCAATAAAAGAAGTTTCATCAGAATTCCCAGAAGATATAATAGAAACACTAGGACTACTGGGAAGATCAAAATCAGATAAATCTCAAAATTATCATGATGCATTAAAACTAATAAATGCTAGAATTGCAAACCTAGAATCAAACTTACATATAGAAATAGATATGGAAAGAATTGAAGATAAATCAAAAGCATTGAGTTATATAGGAATAGAAGTTGCAGATGCTCTAAAACTAATACCTACTCCAAGAGAAGAAATAGAAGAAACTGTAAATACAGAAAAAATAGCAGTAGAAGAAAAAATACAAGAACAAACACCAATAGCAGATACCCAATACTACGAAGAGACAAGAGTAAATGTAAAACCTTCATTATGGCAAAGATTTAAACAAAGTAAATTTGTTCAAACAATAAAATATATAATGAAAATAAGAATTGTACTAGACGTACCAGCATTACCAAGCGGAGACGAAAGTAAAAAATAAAAAACGAGAACCTAAATTTGTTAAAAGTTTAGGTTCTTTTTGAATGTCAAAAAAATAATAACTATATCAAATGAAATTAAACAAAACTATTGAAAAAAAGTAAAGCATATAATATAATTTTGTCCAAAGGAGGATGAGGTATGAAAAATAAAAAGAAACTATTAATACCAATAGTATTAATTATAGCAATCGTTATAATTGCCATAATATTTAGTCAAATGAACAAGAAAGAGCTACTATCAGTAAAGTCTGAGAAACAATTAATGAAAATATATGAAGGGTACAATAACTACAGTTCGGATGGATATTTTAAACTTTTTGCAATGCCATTATATGGAATCTTAGATTTAAATGTTTCATCAGGCAGATATGACAAGGCTTATATTCCGTTTTATGGAGATACTTCACTAGACTCTACAACCGAAAGCAATACAACAACATCCTCATCTACAAAAGAACATTCAACTACAAATTTACAAGTAGAAAATGTAGATGAAGCAGACATTACAAAAACAGATGGAGATTACATATATTCAATATCAGAAAACAAAGTAATAATAACAAATGTTCAAGATCCAACAAACATTAAAATAGAAAAAGAAATATATACAGATACAGATTATGTGCCAGAAGATTTGATGTTGTACAAAGAAAAGCTAATAGTAATATCAACACAATATTTGAACCATGCAAAAAGCAACACAATGGTAACAGTATATGACATAACTACAAAATCAAATCCAAAACTAGTAAAAGAATATACATTGCTAGCAAGATATTACACATCAAGATGCATAAATGGAAAACTATATGTTATATCATCAGAAAGGCTAAGAAAAGTAGGCGACAACATAGTAAGAGAATATATCGAAAACGATAATCACAAAGAAATAAAATTAGATGATATAAAATATTTGAAGGACGTAAAATCAAATAAACAAACAATTATCTCAAAACTAGACTTAGATAAAAATGATGAAGTAAAAGTAAAATCGTATTTGTTTGACATTGAAAATGCATACATTTCAGAAGAAAATATATATCTTCTAAATGAAGACTATGAAAATAAAGCAAATGTAAAAGAACCATTAAAGCACCTATTTGGACCAGGTGGAATAATAGGATTTATGAATTACATGGTAGAGGAATACGATAGTTATTCGTATGGCGATTACACCAATATTTATAAATTTAAAATCAAAGATGATGGAGATATTCAATACAGCAACAGAGTAAAAGTAGAAGGAACAACAATAAACCAATTCTCGCTAGATGAATATGAAGGAAATCTAAGAGTAGGGCTATATACAACAAAAGGATCAAGAGTAGCCGTGTTTGATAATAAGCTAAAACAAATAGGTGAAACAGATTATCTATCAGAAGGCGAAAAAATGTATTCTACAAGATTTGCCGGAGAAAAAGCTTACATGGTAACATACAAAAATACAGATCCATTGTATGTAATAGATCTAAAAGATCCAGCAAATCCAACAGTGCTAGGCAAACTAAAAATTCCAGGATACAGCACATATCTACATCCATATGATGAAAATCATATCATAGGAATAGGAATGCAAACAGAAGAAAAAGTAAATAGAAATATTTATGGAAGAATCACAAGTACATCAGTAACAATAACAGGAATGAAAATGGCGTTATTTGATGTATCAGATGTAAATAATCCAATTCAAATTTCACAAACAATAATAGGGGATAGAAGAGCAACATCAGCAGTTCTAACAAATCACAAAGCACTATTATTTTCAAAAGAAAAAGGAATAATAGCAATTCCAGTAAACAACTATCCAAGTGATGTAGAAATAAGTACATCAAATGGAGAAAATATTGAAACTTTGGTAAATAGTTATAAAAACTACAAAGAAGAATACACCTCAGAAGGTTATTTTGTTTATAATATAAACTTGACAGATGGATTCAATTTAAAAGGAATAATTAATCACGACAAAACAACAAATTACAAACCATATTATTATAATAGCAAATTACTAAGAGGATTATGGATTGAAGATAATTTGTATACAGTATCAGAATCTATGATAAAAGTAAATAAACTAGACAATCTAGAAGAAATATCAAAGCTAGAAATAAAAGGAGGAGAATAAAATGGCTGGTGAAGTAAAAGAAAAGAGTAGAACAGGAATGAGTGTTGCAGCATTAACATTAGGAATAGTATCAATAATCTTTGGATTATTTTGGTACATATGCATTCCAACAGGAATATTAGCAATAGTATTTGGAGCAAAAACAGCAAGAGAAATGGGAAGCAAACTAGGAAAAGCAGGATTAATTACAGGAATTATAGGACTTTCGATATGTGCTTTTCTATATATATCAATGGTTCTTCTAATATTAATAGCAATGTAATCTAAATCAAACATAAAGGTGCAGGTTGGAAACAACGTGTTCCAACCTGATAAACATGAGGAGGAAAAGCAAAAAAATGAAAACAGCAGAGCAAAGTGCACAAAAAATGAGTAGAACTAAAAAAATATTACTATCAATATTGATAGCAATAGTAATATTAATCATAAGCCTTATAACTTATGAGGCAATCACAGTAAACAAAACATACTACATAGGAGAGAAAAATCTAAAAATACCAGTATTTGTATATCATGACATTGTCAATGATAAGAGTCAAATAGAATATGACTATATGCAAACAACAACAGAAACCTTTGAAAAGCAACTTACTGGTTTAACAAGATTAGGCTATAAACCAATTACATATCAAGACCTAGTAGAATATAAAGAAGGTAAAAAAGCAATATATAAAAGAAGCTACATAGTTACTTTTGACGATGGCTACACGGGAATATACGAAAATGCATATAAAATAGCAAAAAAGTACAACATACCGATGACATCTTTTGTAATAGATGATTGTGTTGGAACACCAGGGTATTACACATGGGAACAAGCCAAAGAAATGCATGATAGTGGGCTAATTTCTATATATTCTCACGGTCTAACACATTGTAAATATAACGAAGTATTGCCTGAAGATTTAGTAAAACAAACAAACCAAGCATATGATAATTTAAGAAACAACTTACAAGATCCAAACCTTCTAAAAGTATTTACATATCCATATGGATTATATACAAATGAAGAGCTTGACGCACTAGGAAAAGAAGGATACATACAAAACTTGACAGATAATAAAATAAATAGAAGCAAAAAGCTTAATTTATCAGGATTACATAGAGAATACCCATTAAACAATCCTGTATGGAAAATGATACTAAAAATAGAATACAGAAGCATGAGATACCCAGACTAAAAAAAGAACCCAAATTGTTAAACAAAAGTTTAACAATTTGGATTTTATTTTTTGTTTAAATGTAATTTATTTAAAACATTTGCAACAGCATGAACAATCTTTGTAGAATGTTCTGCAGCAATATTTTTACCAATGGCTTTTCCACCTACTGTGACCGAAGCGACAAGAGCACTTATGATAAACTGCAAATCCACAGACAAGTTATATATTGAACCAATCTTTAATGCAATCAAAGCACTTATTGAACCACTTAAAACTCCACAAATATCGCCGACTATATCTGAACCAAAGTTAGCAACTTTTGCTGAATTACGAATAAGTTTTACAGAAGTTTTTGCACCTGTAACTCTTTTACTAGCCTTAGCGTGAAACTCATCTTCATCCGCAACAGTAACTGCAACTGCAATAATATCAAACACTATACCAATAACAATTACCAACAATAAAATTAAAATCGCTGGGAAAAGAGACAAATTACTGATTGCATTAGTTGATATGAATGAAAAGGCGATTGACAAAATAAATGTCATAACAAAAACGCTAACAATCCATTTTACATTAGAGTTGTTAGCAGACTTTTTTGTGTCTTTATTTGATTTTTTTGAATTTACTTCTTTATTTTCTGAATCCATTAATTTCTATCTTTCTAAAAAATGATTTAGATGGTAAAATTATAAGTAAATTTTACGGTTTGAGGTCTAGCCGAATTTCTCTATTTGCTACTTTACATTGCTATAAAGCAGTTTCCTTTTAAAGCAAATATTCCGGTGTCAGGAATGCCAGATTGCCACTTAAATCCGTACCTTAATCCCTATAATTTTATGCTTCTAATGAAACAAACATTCTAGAAGTTTTCCTTGAAATACTTTTCTAAGATTAGTCCCTTTTGCAACAGAAATTTCATATACAAAGATGAATATAATCCCAATGCTGTCACTCAAGACAGGCTACGCTATGTATTAAAACATAGGTTACACTTAAAATGTAGTTCTTTTTAAGCCTCCGCGATAATAGGGTTGGAATATGTATGCCATTACACATTTCCCTAGAATCTTACTCCCTGCAAACACGCAAAACTGGCATTTCGCGCACAAACAAGGAACTTCAACGATGTGCCCTTTAGTGGATTTTTAGCCCCACCCTCATAATAGAAAGCATTACTAGAATAATGCACCATCAATTATGATTATAGCATATAAAACAGCAAAAATCAAGTAAAATCCATCGACAAATATTTCCAAAAATAGACTCGCAAATTAATTGAAATTTTATATTGCTCGTGATATAATACGAAAAAAGATAAATAAAGGAAAATGATATATGAATAAAAAACTAATTATTACAATGATAGCAATAGCTTGCACGGTTTCAATAATAATAGCAATAGTATTAAGCATAGCACTAAAAAAGAATGATAATACATCCAAAAATCCTAATACGACAGAAGAAAAAACGCAAGAAGAACTAAAAAAAGAATTTAACAATTTATTCAATAATAGCGTGGAATTTAATGGCTATGACACTAGCAACATACCAAAACTTGTAGAAAATAAACCTATTGTATATACAACATATGAACTTGAAGAAAACAAAGAGGACAAATACGAAGTTAACATGTACATACCAGTAATCAACATTAAAAACAGTGTTGGAAACGAGTTTAACGCAATAACACAAACCATATTTGCAAACAAAGCAATGGATATTCTAAAAGATTCAAAAGTTTATACGATATACAGCATAACATATACAGGTTATATAAATGGAGATATATTATCAGTAATAATAAAATCAACATTAAAAGAAGGAACAAGTGCGCAAAGAATAATTGTGCAAACATATAATTATGATTTGAAAACAGGAAGAGAAATCAAATTTGAAGAACTATTAGCGCAAAAGCAAATTAGTACAAGTGAAGTCTCAAAAAAGATAAATACAGAAATAACAAAATCAATAAAAGAAGCAAACAAAATTCAAATATCAGGATATCAAACATACACAAGAGACCTAAATGATGAGATATATCAAATACAAAATATATCTACATTCTTTATTGGTCAAGATGGAAAGATTCGTCTAGTATTTGCATATGGAAATAATAACTTTACATCAGAGATGGATATAATAGAACTATAGAAAGAGTAGAGAACATGTCTAAAAATATTTTAATTACAGAAAAGCCGTCAGTAGCACAAGAATTTGCGAAAGTGTTGAATGTGAATACGACTAGAAAAGACGGTTACTTAGAGGCAGAGAATTGGATAATAACATGGTGTGTTGGACACTTAGTAACAATGTCATATCCAGAGAAATATGATGAAAAAATGAAACTTTGGAGACTGGACACATTACCATTTATGCCAAAAGAATATAAATATGAAGTAATTCCAAATGTACAAAAGCAATTCAACACAATACAAATGTTATTAAATAGAGAAGATGTTTCTACAATATATGTTGCAACTGACTCTGGAAGAGAAGGGGAGTACATATATAGACTAGTAGAACAAATGATAGGAGTAAAAGGAAAAGACAGGAAAAGAGTTTGGATTGACTCACAGACAGAGGAAGAAATAAAAAAGGGAATAAGAGAAGCCAAGGAACTTACAGAATATGATAGCTTAGCAGACAGCGCATATTTAAGAGCAAAGGAAGATTATTTAATAGGAATTAATTTTTCAAGACTATTAACAATCATATATGGCAAAAGAGCTGCAAGCAAATTGCAAGAAGATAGAATCTCCATATCGGTAGGTAGAGTAATGACTTGTGTTTTAGGTATGGTAGTATCAAGGGAAAGAGAAATAAGAAATTTTGTAAAGGTTCCATATTATAAAATAGTAGGAGAATTTGGACCAAAAGACAGCAGTTTTACAGCAGAATGGAAAGTTACGGAAAATTCTTCTCAAAAAGAGTCTGTGAAACTTTATAATGAAACAGGATTTAAAAAAGAAAAAGATGCTAAGAACTTCATAATAGAGCTAAGTAACAAAAAGGCAATAGTAAAAGAAGTAAAGAAGTCAAGACAAAAAGAAAATGCGCCATTACTATTTAACCTAGCCGAAATTCAAAATGAATGTACGAAAAGATTTAAAATCAAACCAGATGAAACCTTAGAGATAATACAAAATTTATACGAGAAAAAACTTGTTACTTACCCAAGAACAGATGCAAGAGTACTATCAACAGCAGTTGCAAAAGTAATAAGCAAAAACTTAAATGGAATAGCTAAAGGATTTAAAAATGAAGAAATCCAAGGTTATATAAAGAAGATGGTTGATGAAAAATACTCAACCAATTTAATAAAAACTAAATATGTAAATGATAGTAAAATAACAGATCATTATGCAATAATTCCAACAGGACAAGGATATGAGAACTATGAGAAATTACCAGACTTACAAAAAGAAGTATATAAACTTATAGTGAAAAGATTTTTAGCAATATTCTATCCTCCTGCTGAATTTAACAAAGTGGCAATCACAATTCAAGTAGAAAACAAAGAACACCAGGAAGAATTTAGTGCGAGTGGAAAAGTTTGTTTAAAACAGGGATATTTAGAAGTACTAAAAAATAAAAATACACCAAAAGAATCCACAGATTCTGCAGAAAAAGTGGAAAACAATGAAGAAAAAGACAATCTAGCAGTATTTGCTCAAATAAAAAAAGGACAGGAAATAGAAGTTGTAAATTATGAAACAAAAGAAGCTCAGACTAATCCGCCTACAAGATACAATTCAGGTTCTATAATTTTAGCAATGGAGAATGCAGGAAAGTTAATAGAAGATGAAGAATTAAGAGAGCAAATAAAAGGTGCAGGAATTGGAACAAGTGCGACAAGAGCTGAAATAATAAAAAAATTAGAAAAGATACAATATATACAAATAAATGATAAAACTCAGATTATTACTCCGACACAAAAAGGAGAAATAATATATGACATAGTATATAATGCAATGCCAGATATGTTAAATCCTAAACTTACAGCAAGTTGGGAAAAAGGGCTAGATATGGTGTCAAAAAAAGAAATTGAACCAAATGTATTTATGGAAAAGCTAGAAAAATATATACAAACTAAATTTGATAAATTGATAGTAAAATATTAGAATAGAAAGGATTGAGGTAATCTATGAAAATTGGTTTAGCTTTAGCAGGTGGAGGAATAAAAGGAGCTGGACATATAGGAGCAATAAAAGCACTAAAAGAAAATGGAATTGAAATAGACTGTGTAGGAGGAACAAGTATAGGAAGTATTGTTTCTGCACTCTATGCTATGGATTATTCAACAGACGAAATGCTTAGATTATTTAAATATTTTGCAAAAGACATAATGAAAATAGATCCAAAGTATTACTGGTCAAATGTAAAGAGTAAAAGAAATTTTATGGGTTATGGACTACTTTCAGGAGAAAGGATTGAACAGGCAATAGCAGAATGTGCTGAATTAAAAGGTTTAAAAAACATAAAAGATATAAAAATGCCGATTTGTATGCCAACCACAGAAATAACAGAAAGTAAAAAATATGTATTTACAAACCAAGAAACGCAAGACGAAACGAAACAAATAGAATACATAAATGACATTCCACTAGGAAAGGCTGTACGAGCTAGTGCAAGCTATCCGGGAGTGTTTGCCCCAACAGTATTTAAAGGACATAAATTCGTAGATGGAGGAATATTTGATAATCTTCCAACTCATGAAGTAAGAAAACTAGGAGCAGACAAAGTGTTATCAATAAGATTCAGCTCAGAGAAATTTTACGATCCAAAGAATTTATTTGAAGTAGCACTAAAATCTGTTGATTTGTTATTTGATCAAAGAACTGCCTCGGAAGTAGCAAGCAGTGATTACGCAATAACATTGGACTTACCAGAAGCAAATGTATTTAATATTAAGAAGATAGATTATTGTTATAACCAAGGATATATAACGACATTAGAACATATGAAAGAAATAAAAGAAATATTCAAAGAAAAATAAAAAAGCGAACATCTATAAAAAGGAGAGTAAAAACATAATGATAAAAGAAATAAAAGAAATACAATTAAATGCTCTAAAAAAGGAATTAGAAAACGTTAGGGACGATGATTATGAATCAAGGGGAAAATTAAAAACAAAAATAGAGAGAACTGAAAAGGCAAAAACAATAAGCGATTTAGGACTTAACCTTGAAGAGGCTAAAAAAATTCTAGAAGAACATGACATTCCGTTTGTATTAGGAGAAGAGGATAAAGCAATAACCGAAAGGGAAGGCGGATTTCAAGGTATAGAAGATTTTATGTTGGTGCATTTAACAGAATACGAACCAACACAAAATAGAATAAAATCGCCTAAAGAAGCTGGGGCAAGGATTGCACTAACCGAAGAAATTCAAGGAAAAGAATATGAATACACTATTCCTTGTGATAGAAATACAGTTCACTTTTGTGTAAACAACGAAGTAAATGCAAAACATCGGCAGGCTAAATGTAGATGGAAGACCTTATGCTATACTAATACCAATGGCAGATATACCAAAAGAAAGACTAAAAGGTGAACCAAATGATATGTATGTAGTTAACGGAGGTGTAGAGATAACTCCAAATTCGTACATATTGTGCCCACAAGGAAAAGGGAAAGAAATAAAAGAAAATAACCCAAATGCAACAGTAATAGAATGTGAAGGCAAGGGAATAAATGGATATGCAAAAGCATTTTTGTCCACAATAGGGTATAAGCAAACAGACACAAACGCTTTCGGATTTTGTGACCAAGATGAAGTCGAAAAGCAAAGAGCAGATGATTTTCTTAGAATTATAAAAGAAAATGGAATACCTAATGTCCCACACTTTCTTAGTAAAGAAGAGACAGAGGAATCTAGGTATGCAAGATTTAACCGAGAAATAGCAATATCTCATATAATAAAAGACAATGGATTAATAAATAGTGAAGAGGATAGTACTAAAATATTAAAAGATGTACTAGAACGTAATCCATTAGAATATCCAATTGAAAGTAAAGAAGTTATAGAATATATAAAAAATAAAATGGAAGAAGAAGGACTAGATCCAACAAGTATAGTTGATAGGAAAGCCATAAGATCAAACGAAATAATTCAGCAGGCTGTGCAAAAAATTGTTAGAGAAAAAAACAATGATGGGATAAAACAAATAAAAGATGACTTTGATAAATGGGCAGAAGAAAGAAAAGCACAAGAAGGAAATATCTCGCTAGAAGAAATCTACAACAAATATGAACAACATATAAAATTGTTTCCAACTAACGGAAACATATTTGCAGATGTTGCAACAGAACTAATAAAGCATACCAAAGAAAAAAATCCTGAAGAAGCAAAAAAAATGGGAGAAGAAATATTAGTATTTGCATTAAATGAAAGAATTAAAACAGACAAAGAAGATGCGAAAAATCCAGAAGAGGGGCAGGAAAAAAGAAATAAAGAAATAAGAATTAGAGAAATATGGGACAAAGTAGGCAAAGAAATAGGACTCCCAAGAATGATGCTATATGAAGGAGAACTAAGAGATGCAAGGTGCATTGGAGAATGGCCAAAGGTAACAACAAAAGGAGTAGAAGTGCTACCACCACCTCCTTCTAAAGAAGAAATTATAAAGCTATCAAAAATGCCACCACCACCTCCAGCACCTCCACCTCCTCCAGTAGCACCACCACCTCCAGCGCCAATGATAAATATATCAGACGTAAAAGGAACCATAGGAGAAGTACGAAAAGGAGAAGTTGTAAAAGCTAGAGAAACCTTAGAGAGAACAACAAACAAAGAAAAAAGCACAGAAGAAAGAGAAATATAAAAGGAGAAGAAATGTTAGAAAATAAAACAGATGATAATATAATGTATGCAGAATTATCTGAAATACTAAAAATGATGGAACCAGAAGAGGTAAATAAAATACCCAAAAAACTCTTAGAAGTTATAGAAAAAGAAAAATCTAATACATACATTCCAAATTATGATAGCAAGATAGAGCTAAATAGCCAAAGCATCAAAAAGGAAACACTAGCAATGTTAGCTTTGCTATACATAAATTATTGGTGCGAAGATGAAAATGAGAAAAAAGAATATTTAAAACTAATAGAAAAAAACGAACAAAAATATCAACAACAGATAAGAGAAAAGACTGATATAAAATATATAACTAGGACACAAAAAATAGAGAAAAACAATGTACCAGAGCAAGAATTAGCAGTTGTGAAAAATAAAAGCTTTATAAAGAATGTTATCGAAAAAATTAAGAGCTTTTTAAAGAAACATTAAAAGTGAAAAAATAGAGATATAATAGGCAAGAAATAAAGAAAAATAAAAAAGGACCCCTGAAGAAAAATCTTCAGGGGTGTCTGTTTGGTTAATTGGAAATCTGCTTGTCCAGCATAGCCTGAGCCATAGCTGCGACATCCTTGGCAGGATCATTGCACAAAGTCATGAGAATGTACTTTTTGGTCACGGGATTCGATGCGATAGCCATGCGCAACGCATGAATCGGGCTCTGGGACAGCTTCTCCTGAGTTGCGGTATCAATGTTGTGATGCTTGGCAACGTTGAGGAGAATAACCAGAGAGTTACTCTTAGCCAGGGTCGCCAGAGCAATGTCCGGCGTCTTGGGATTCGTGGACAGAGCGTACTGAACCATCCGGTTCGGATTCTCGGACAGTTTTTCCAAAATGTCCTCATAGTGAGGCTCGGTAAGAGCCATCGCAAGAGAGGCTAAAACTTCCGAAGAGTCATCCTCGGCGAGTTTTTCGATAATGTCAGGAGTGACACTATCGTGGAAAATGATCTGAGAGCGAACAGACGGAAAACGGCAGTCTGTCAGCTGCATGAGCACTTGGTTTTCAGTGTTCTCGTTTACCACAATGGCACTCAAAGTTTCCTCTTCCTGAGACGTCCGAGCAAGATGCTCGAGAGTGTCAGGGTCCTTACACAGGGAAGCAAATTCCCACTCACAAATAGACATGTTTTTTCCTCCTTATTAAAGTTATTGAAAAAACTACAGGTATAGATTTTTTTTATCCCTATACCGAGGATAGTATACAAACATTATATCACGATAATTATATTATGTCAATTTGCTACAAACACATTGACAACAAGTATAAGGAACGATAGAATATTCATAGAATAAAGAGGGGGAATACCTAATGATAGAGATAAAAAATGTAACTAAAACCTATAATGGAGAAAAAAAGGCAGTGGATGATATATCGTTTACTGTAAATGATGGAGAAATATTTGCATTCATGGGCCATATGGGAGCTGGCAAAACAACAACCATTAAATCAATAGTAGGAATATTAGACTTTGAACAAGGAGATATTTTAATCAACGGAAAATCAATAAAAAAACAACCAATAGAATGTAAAAAAGAGATGGCGTATGTACCAGATAACCCAGACTTATACGAGAATATGAAAGCAATAGATTTCATAAATTTTATATGTGATATGTATGAGGTGGATAAAGCAGAGAGAAAAGAGAGAATAGAAAAATATTCTAAAATGTTTGAAATGGCGGATAGCCTAAATGATGAAATATCTTCATTTTCACATGGAATGAAACAAAAAGTAGCATTAATATCAGCACTTGCACATAATCCAAAAATATTAATAATGGATGAACCATTTGTAGGATTAGATCCAAAAGCAGTATTCGATATGAAAGAAATTATGAAACAAATGTGCAAAGAAGGCAAAACAATATTTTTCTCAACACACATACTAGAAGTAGCAGAAAAATTATGTAGTAGAGTTGCAATTATAAAACAAGGCAAAATAGTAAAAGTAGGAAAGATGAGTGAAATTAAAGGAGACGAATCTTTGGAGCAAGTATTCTTAGAACTAGATGAAAAAGATTCTAGAAAGGAATAAGCTATGAAGAAGTTAATACGTTTACTAAAAGCAGCCATGTCGCAAGATATGGATATGTTTAAATATAAGACAAAAGCCAGCGACTCAAAAGCAAAGCAAATAATATTTCCAATTATACTTTCGCTAATAGTAATGTTTGCAGTGGGAGTCTATGCTGTGATGTTCGCATCAGAATTTTCAAAAGTAAATCTAACATACATAATGCTAACACTATTTATAATATTAACAACAATACTTACATTAGTAGAAGGAATATACAAATCGCAAGGAATACTATTTGACGCAAAAGACAATGATTTGTTATTCGCATTACCAATAGAGAAATCAAAAATACTGTTTGTAAGAATATTTAAACTGCTATCATTTCAATTCTTATATAACGCATTATTTATGATACCTGCATATATTGTGTACATATATTATGAACATCCAGGAATAAGTTTTTATCTAATATCAATATTAATGACATTTTTACTACCGATAATTCCAACAGTAATAAGTTCAATAATTGGATATATAGTAAAAGCAGTATCTGTAAAATTTAAAGCTAAAAAAATAGTACAAACAGTGTTTACAATGATAATATTCTTTGGAATATTTTATATTTCCTTAAACACACAAGGAATTCTAGAAAACATTATAAACAATGCGGAAAGCATAAATGCAGTCATCAAAAAGGTGTATTACCCAGCAGGTGCATACATAGACTTAATACAAAACTTTGATTTAACAACTTTACTAATATTGATAGCAGTAAATATAGTGCCATTAGTGATTTTTATTATGATTGCAAGTAAATTTTATTTTGGAATAATATCTAAATCATCAGAAAAAGGCAAAAGCAAAAAGATAAAAAACATAGAAAGCAAAGTGAAAGTAAAAAGCAAATTATCAGCATTGGTATCAAAGGAATTAAAAAGATATTTTTCCTCAACAGTGTACATTTTTAATACGTCGTTTGGTTTAATTTTATTATTGATAATAACGATAGCGATGAGTGTGAACATAAATGGAGTGATAAACACAATAACAGAAGGAGAAGGAATGGGCTTTGATATAATCCCAATAATGCCAAAAATATTCTTTTGCTTGGTTACATATACAGCATGTATGACATCAATAACATCATCTTCAATATCGCTAGAAGGAAAGAGTTTCAACATAACAAAAAGCTTACCAACATCTGTTGACACAATACTATTATCTAAAATCTTAATGAGTTGTATAATCACAATGCCAGTTATATTGATAAGTGATTTAATATTTTTTATAGCATTTCAAGTTGAAATAATAGATATACTATTTATTCTGGCAATATCAATATTAATGCCAATACTTATAGCAATAATTGGATTATTTACAAATCTAAAATATCCAAAAATGAATGCATCATCAGACACAGAAGTTGTAAAACAAAGTATGAGCACAACCATAGCAGTGTTTAGTGGAATGATATTAGGGCTAGCGTTTGCTGTACTAATGGTGGCAGAAGCTCAAACGCCAAACACAAATTTATTTGTACTTATAGAATTAATAGTGTTAGCAATAGTTGTACTTGCACTATGGAAAAAACTAAAGAAATATGGTAACAAACGATTTAAAGAAATCAACGTATAGAATCTAGAAATTTTTTAGATTCTATTTTTATTGCCGAAAAAGTTGAAAAATATGCCAATTTGTGAGATAATATAAAGGAAGTTTTTAATTAAGAAAACTGATTTAGAAAGGGAAAAAATGACGACAGAAGAATTCTTAAAAAAAATTAAGGAGAGGGGAGTTAGTGTTGAAGAAGCTCCGAATCTAATAAAAAAAGCTAAGCAAGTAGGCCTACCATCAGAAATAATAACTGAAATAATACTAGAAACAAATAATAAAGAATTTATACGCGAATGTGCTAATGATTCTGACACACCAGTTAGAAGCCCTGATAGAGTAAGGCTAATAAAAGCAGTAAATGACTCTGAATTCACCCTTGCAATGTTATTAGAAAAAAAAGGAATGTTCATGACAAAAGAAAAAGCAGAACTAATAAAATCATTAGATTCTCCAGAAGAAATAATTACGTGTCTAATAGCAAAAGAATTGCAACTTGATTCTCATATAAAGGCAAATATTGTAATCGAAAAGCAAGATGTAGAATTAGTAAAACAATGTTTAAAAACCCCTCAAATAATGTATCCAGAAGACATAAAAAGAGTTTTGCAAAGTGTAAAAGACAAAAACGTTTTAAGAGAATTCTTAGATGAAGTTGCAATGAGCAGTCACAAAGTAGCAATAATAGAAACAATAGGTGATAAAGAGTTTGCAAAAAGATGTGTAAAAGACAAAGGCCTTGTTGCATATCAACAAAAAGACCTTATTGCATACATAAATGACCCAGAATTCACAATACAGTGCTTAAGAGATAGAGAGATAAAACTAAACCAACAAGATAAAGTTGAGCTTATACAAACAATAGAAGAACCATATATTATAAAAGAATGCTTAAAAGACGAGAGGCTAGACCTATCTCCAGCAAGTAAAGTAAAACTAATAAAAGCAACAAGGGATGAAAAAACAATAAAAGAATATATGGAAAACCCAGAACTAGGACTGAAAAAACAAGAAAGATTAGTTCTTGCACTAGAATTTGGAAATGATGACTTAGTCCAACAATTAATGGCAGAAACAACGCAAAAAGTGAAAGAAATTAAAATTCCAGAGGGAATGACAGTTGGGATAGAAATAGAAGCGGCAAATTTAGAAGTAAACAATTCTATCTTCAAGAGATGGAAATCAAAAAAAGAAGAAAGTGTAGAAAATGGAGCAGAATACACATCTCCAATACTAACAGGAAGCAAAGGAGATAGCGAAGAAATATATTTTGTATGTAATGCACTAAAAACAATGGGAGCAATAGTAAATGGAGAATGTGGAGGACATATTCACATAGGAGAAAAATTCTTAACAACAGCACAATCATACAGAAATTTAGTAGAACTTTGGTGTAACTCAGAAGAGATATTATATGCAATTAGCAACAAAGAAGGAGAAATAACAAGAATGGGGGCAGTCGAAAAACATGCTGTACCACTTTCGGGAAAAGTAGAAAATGCGTTGAAGAAACAACAAATATATGTAGATGACAGAACTAGAGAATGGGATTTACTAATGGAAATAATAGACATACAAAAAGATAGATATTCTAGTATTAATTTTAAGAACTATAATCACAGAATAAAAGAAACAATAGAATTTAGACTATCAAATGGAACATTAGACCCTGATGTATGGGTGGAAAACATAAACCTTTTTGGAGGAATAATGAATTCTGCAGAAAGATTAGCATCAATACAAAAAAAGCAGACAAGAACTCAAGAAGAGGAACAATATCTTCGTGATTTCGAAGAACTAAAAGACCCTACAATTACGCAAGAAGAAAAACTAAAAAGACTATTAGCTCTTGCAATACCAGAAGAAGACAGACACATTTACCAAGCAAGATATGATACAAATATGGCAATGCTAGAAAAAAGTGGATTAGTATTATCAGAAATAAGGGAAAAAACAGCCAAAAAACCAATAGATATAGGAAGAATAGAACAATCATTATTTACAGGAGAAAAAGCAGTGAAAGCACAAAGTATTATAGAGGCAGAACGCAGACTAGAACAGGATAGGTGCCGAAATGCGCAAGAAACAGAACTAGAAATATAATTAAAGAAAAGAGGAAAACATGGAAGATAATTATCCAAAAGCATATAAAGAATTATATGAAATAATAAAAAACATTTCTTCAGAAGACTTGTCGAAAATACCAAAAGAGATACTACAAACAATAATAGATCAAAAAGACGATGATTACAAATTTGAATTTAACGGTGATATAGACAATTCAAACTTATTAGAAGAAACAAGAGCACTTCTAGCAGTAATCTATAAAAACTATTGGACAACACCAGAAGAAAGAAAAAGAATAGAACAAAAAATAAAAAATGAAACAAGAGGGTAAAAGCCCTCTTATTTTATTAGGAAAAATAAAGAAATCACCTTTTAAACAAACTAAACATAATATATACCAAAAACAGAAAGGGTGAAAAAGATGTATAGCTACATAATAGAAGGTGGAAAAAAGCTTGAAGGTGAAGTAAAAATATCAGGTTCTAAAAACGCATCATTACCAATAATTGCAGCAACAATACTAAATGGCAAAAAAAGCAAGATCTACAATGTGCCAAACATCCATGATATGCAAATAACATTAAAAATATTGAAATATATAGGTTGCAAAGTAAGTAAGAATAATGATAAAATAGAGATAGATTCAAGATACATAAAAAAGAAAGAAATACCAGAACATCTAATGCGAGAAATGAGATCAACAGTAATACTTGCAGGAGCAATACTTAGCAGGTTTAAAGAAGTAACATTCTCATATCCGGGTGGATGCGATATTGGAGCCAGACCGATAGATTTACATTTAAAAGCATTTAAAAAATTAGGAATAAATATTGACGAAGAATATGGATTTATTAAGTGTAGTTGTGATAAAATAGTAGGTGCAAATATAGACTTAGATTTTCCAAGCGTAGGAGCAACAGAAAATATTATTCTGGCATCTGTGTTAGCAGAAGGAAAAACAGTAATCACAAATGCAGCAAGAGAACCAGAAATAGTAGACTTAGTAAAAATGCTAAATAAAATGGGAGCAAAAATTACAGGAGAAGGCACAAATGTAATAGAGATAGAAGGAGTTAAGAAACTTCAAGAAGTACAATATAGAGTAATGCCTGACAGGATAGAAGCGGGAACATTTTTGTGTGCAGGAGCAATTACAGGAGGAAGAGTAACAATAAAAAATGCAATGCCAGAACAGCTAGTACCAATAATGTCAAAGTTAGAAGAAGCTGGATGCAAAATAACAGTAGACAAAGATAAAGTCGAACTAAAGGCACCGCAAAGATTAAAGGCGGTAGAAATAAAGACAATGCCGTATCCAGGGTTCCCAACAGATATGCAATCAATATTTGGAAGCGTATTATCAGTAGCAAAGGGAACATCAGTAATAACAGAAAACATATTTGAAAATAGATTTAAATATCTATCAGAATTGCAAAGAATGGGAACAAAAAACAAACAAGAAGGAAATGTTGCAATAATAACAGGTGTAAGAAAATTATCTGCTGCAAGTGTAAAATGTACAGATTTGAGAGGCGGAGTTGCAACAGTTTTAGCAGGATTACAAGCAAAAGGAAGGACAAAAGTTACAAATATAGAATATATATTAAGAGGGTATGAAAACTTAGACAAAAAACTTAATAAATTAGGAGCAAATATACAAATAGAAGAAGGTGATTAAATGAACAAAAAACCAAAGAAAACTACTAAAAATTTGTATGACTTTGATTATGAATCAAAAAAAGAAAAAAAGATAAAAAAGAAGAAAGCAGATAAAAAATCTGCTTCAAAAGCTGAGCAAAGTGGACAAGCTGAAAAAAAGAAAAAATATGAAGATGAAATAATCATAGGTGTAACAAGGCTTCCTGACAAAAAAGATATACACAACAAAAAAGAAAAAAAGGCAAAAACAACAATAATACCAAAGAAAATAATACCTAAAAGCAAAAAGACAAAAGAAATAAAAAACACAAAACCAAACAACGCAAAGCCAAAGAGCAAGAAAATAAAAGTGTTGATAATATCAATATTAGTATTAATAGCGATTATAGCAGCAATGTTATCTCCACTATTTAATATAAAAAACATTCAAGTAGTAGGAAATACAATATTATCATCAGAAGAAATAATAAGTATTTCTGGAATCAAAACAGAAGAAAATATGTTCAAAGTGATGAAATTAAAAACAATAGACAGAATAAAAGAAAATGCTTACATAAATGAAGTTGCAATACATAAAAAATTGCCAAACACAATAGAAATTCAAGTTAAAGAAAGAAAGCCAAGTTTTATGTTAGAATATGGCAATGGATATGTTTATTTAAGCAACCAAGGTTATATGTTAGAAATATCAAGCATAAAAAAAGATATTCCAACAATTTTAGGAACAACAACATCAAAAGAAAATTATAAACCTGGAAATAGGCTAAATAAAGACGACTTGGAAAAATTGGGAACAGTCATAAAAATAATGGCAGTTGCTAAAACACATAACATAGAAAATTTGATAACAACAATAGATATTAGTAATTCGGACAATTATACATTAAGACTAGAACAAGAGAAAAAGACTGTATATTTAGGAGATTGCAGTTATTTAGAAACAAGAATGTCGTCACTAATGAGCATATTAGAAAATGAAAAAGACATAGAAGGAGAAATATTCATAAACATGAATATAAACACACGTAAGCCTTATTTTAGAGAAAGTATTTAACAAGGAGTGAGAAAATTGAACAAAAAGCAAATAGCAATAACATTAGGAATAATGTGTTTAATATTAACAATGACAATCGTAATTCAAATAAAAGCAGCTAATAATGCAAATAAATTAGTTTCGCCATCTTTCTCAAATAACGATTTGAGAAACCAAGTGCTAAAATGGAAAGAAAGATATGATAGCACATATGCAACTCTACAATCAGCAGAAAAAAAGCTAGAAAGTGTAAGACAAACTGCAAGTGAAAACACGGATGGCTCAGCTGAAAAAGAAGAACAATTAAAGAAAAACAACATACTTTTAGGATTAACAGACGTAACAGGAGAAGGAATTATAGTAACAATAAAAGATAACAACAATGTTTCGACAGACAGCACTATAATAGATCCTAGTTACTACTTAGTTCATTATGGCTATCTTCTAAAAATAGTGAATGAATTAAAAAATGCGGGAGCAGAAGCAATATCAATAAATGACCAAAGATTAGTGTCAACTTCTTCAATTACATGTGATGGAAATGTAATAAGTGTAAACGGAGAAAAAATAAGCTCACCATTTATAATCAAAGCAATAGGAAATGCGTCATTCATGAATTCGGCACTTTCAAGACCAGGCGGAACAGTAGAATACTATAATAGCTATACACCAACATCAATCAAACAATCAAATAATGTAACAATAAAAAAATATACTGGAGTAATAAATTCAAAATATATTCAATATGCAGAATAAGAGGTGATAAAACTTGAAAATGAAATTTGATAAAGGAACAATAACAATGTCAATCAGCATACTAATAATGTGCATTTTGCTAGTGAGCGTAATGTGCATACAATTCAAGACAGTTGAACAAGTAAATGAAACAGACATTGAAAATATGAGAGAAGCGGAATTAAGAGAGCAAATATCAACATGGAAAAGCAAATATGAAGAGGTCAATGAAAAACTTACAGAGACCAACTCTAAAATTGAAGAATACAATGCAAAAATAGAATCAAATGATGAAGCCTCTGAACTCTTGGATGAAGAATTGAAAAAATCAAACCTATTACTAGGAACAACCAATGTAGTAGGAGAAGGTGTTGTTGTAACACTTACAGACAACCAAGAAAGACAAATACAAGCAGATAATTTAGTAGAGTTAATTAATGAACTAAGATTTGCAGGGGCAGAAGCAATATCAATAAATGGTGTAAGAATTTTAAGTATGACAGACATTGTTGATATAGATTCATATATATTAATAAAACCAAGACAAAGATTGATTTCACCTTATGTTGTAAAAGCAATAGGAAATCAAACATACTTAACAAGTACATTATGTATGAAAAACAGTGGATTTATAGACAGTTACAAGAACAGTGGAAAAACTGTAACACTAGAAAAACAAAGAAACATAAAAATACCAAAATATTCAGAAAACATAGATATAAAATATATGAAGGAGGTTGCAGGAGAATGATATTAGTAGCAATAATATTAGGATGCGTAATAGGAGCATTAATAGGACTATTTGCACCAATGGTGTCATACACTTATTCAGGATATCTAGCCATAGCAATAATAGCTGCATTGGACTCAGTATTTGGAGGAATATTAGCAACATTAAAAAAGAACTTTAACCTAACAATATTCATAACAGGATTCTTTGGAAATGCTATACTTGCAATATTACTTACAATATTAGGACAAAAGTTAAATGTGGACATATATCTTGCAGCAATAGTAGTATTTGTAGGAAGAATATTTACCAACTTAGCTATCATACGTAGATACTATGTTGATAAATTTATGAAAAAAATGGAAGACAAAAAAGGAAAAAATAAAGCAGATGAGAATACAGAAAAAGTGACACAATAATACATAAAAAATAATAAAAAAACAAATTACAATAGTTTTGGAAATTTTGTTACAAAAATATTACAAAATTATGACAAAACTATTGACTTTTTTTGCAAAATATAATATTCTTATCTAAAATAAAAAGCAATAAAAATGGAGGAGTTAGTTTTGGCAATCGGTGATATAATTGTGGGTATAGACATTGGATCCTCGAAGGTTAGCTTAGTTGTAGGAGAAGTCAACAATTTTAACCAAATAGAACTTGTCTATACGGTTGAACATAAGTGTAAAGGTATTAAAAAAACAAAGATAATAGATGAAGATGAAATAGCCAATGCTATCATAAAATCGATACAAGATGCAGAAAAAGAAGCTGAAATCAAAATCAACTCTGCTTACTTAACAATATCAGGAAAATATGTAACAATAGTACAAAATAGTATTACAAAAAATATAAAAGATAAATTTTCAGGAGTATCTGCAAAAGACGTATCTTCTGCATTACTTCAAGTAAGAGATATCGATGTACCAGAAGGACAAAGTATAATCGATATAGTAACTGATAAATTTATATTAGATGATGGAAGAATAGTTGAAGATCCAGTAGGAAACCTAGTATCAGAATTCACAATAAATGCACAAGTTATATTAGGAGACAAAGACTATATCAAACAATTATCTAATATATGTAAAAAAGCAGACATAGACATAGACGGAATAATACCAGTAACACTAGCAGAAAGAAATTTAATATTAGACAATAACGAATTAAATGATAATGTAATGATAATAGATATAGGAGCCGGAAATACAGAAATAGGAGTATTTGAGGGAACAGCCTTCAAATATACAAACACAATACCACTAGGAGGAGACAATATAACAAAAGATATCCAAATGGTATTAAATATTTCTGATACGGAAGCTGAAAAATTAAAAAGACAATATGGATTAGCAATGAAATCATACATAGATAATGACAACGAAATTGTTTTGAATTCGGTAGAAGACTCAAAAAATAAAGTTATTAAAAGTTCAGAGCTAATAGAAATAATAGAAGCAAGAATCGAAGAAATATTTACACTAATAAATAGAGACATAACAAACCAAGGAATAAAACCTAGAATAAATAATGTAATATTAACAGGTCAAGGAATTACCAACATAAGCAAAAGCGATGTGGCAGGAAAAGTAATTCTAAACATACCAGTGAAATTCGCAACAGGAAGATTAATCAGTACTGTAAGACCTGAATATAGAACAGCATATTCATTAGTAAGATATATAGCTGCAAGACCATTTGCAAAAAGTGTATCAAGTAGCATAGACTCAAATTCTAATGAAAACTTTTTCACAAAAGTAATAGATAGAATAAAAGAATTTTTCTATTCATAAAACATAAGAAATAAAAAATCAAACAATAAAAAATAGGGAGGAATAAACTTTATGATGATGGATAGCGTAGATGAAAACACAATGTTAGACGGAACAGCAACAATAAAAGTAATAGGAGTTGGAGGAGCTGGAACCAATGCAGTAAACAGAATGGTTGATTCTGGAATAAAAGGAGTAGAATTTATAGCTGTAAACACAGATAGACAAGCATTACTTCTATCAAAAGCTGCATCAAAAATTCAAATAGGAGAAAAAATAACAAGAGGATTAGGAGCTGGAGCAAATCCTGACATTGGAGCTCAAGCAGCTGAAGAAAGCAAAGCTGAAATAACAGAAGCTTTAAGAGGAGCAGATATGGTATTCGTAACTGCCGGAATGGGCGGAGGAACAGGAACAGGAGCTGCACCAATAGTTGCATCTTGCGCAAAAGAAATGGGAATACTAACAATAGGTGTTGTTACAAAACCATTTACATTTGAAGGAAAGAAAAGACTTACACAAGCTGATAGAGGAATCGAAAGCTTAAAAGGAAAAGTAGACACACTAGTTGTTATACCAAACGACAAACTACTACAAATAATAGATAGAAAAACATCAATAGTAGAAGCTTTTAAAATGGCTGATGACGTACTAAGACAAGGTGTACAAGGTATATCAGACTTAATTGCAATACCAGGACTTGTAAACCTAGACTTTGCAGATGTAAAAACAATAATGCTTAACACAGGAATGGCTCACATGGGAATTGGTAGAGCATCTGGAGAAAACAGAGCAGAAGACGCAGCAAAACAAGCTATCCAAAGTCCACTACTAGAGACTTCAATAGAAGGAGCTAGAGGAGTAATAATAAACATTACAGGTGGAAGCAATTTAGGACTACACGAAGTAAACACAGCAGCTGAATTAGTACAAAGAAGTGTAGATCCAGAAGCTAACATTATATTTGGTGCTGTAATTGATGAAAGCCTAGATGAAGATATAGTAATCACAGTTATAGCAACAGGATTTGAAAAAGAAGATGACAAAGTTCCAAGCCTAAGTGATATAACAAGCAAATCTTGGTCACCAAAGCCAATGACTAGTTCATCAGTAGAATCAACAAATTCAAATGGAGATTTAGACATTCCAACCTTTTTAAGAAAAAATAAAGGAAAATAATGAAAAAATATAAGTAAAAAAGAAGAAATAATCGCAATAATGTAGATTATTTCTTTTTTTCGCGTTCATAATACGACAGCATTTTAAAAAAATACAAAGTATAATAATAAGTGCAAATTAATTAAGAAAAGGATGAAATAAATTGACCATATACTTAGATATAATCTTATGCGAAAATTTATTGATGAACTACATTATACTATTTGCAACATATGTAATAATAAAGCCAAAAACCAAACATCCACAAATAAGAATGATTCTATCAAGCTTGTTGGGAAGTATATATGCCATAATTATATACTTGAACATATTATCAATTTATACAAACTTACTAGCAAAGATTACTTTATCGGTGGTCATGGTCTACATAGCCTTTGCACCGCCTAATATAAAACAACTTTTAAAACAAATATTGATATTTTACTTGGTATCATTTATATTTGGCGGATGCACATTTGCTTTAATATACTTTCTAAAACCAGAAAATGTAGAAATGAAGAATGGAGTATTTGTCGGAATATATCCAATCAAAGTTGGGTTGATAGCTGGAATTATAGCTTTTATCATAACACAAATAGCATTCAAAATTAATAAAAGCAAATTAAATAACAAAAACACTTTTATAGAAATAGAATTATACAACAAAAATAAAATGACAAAAGCAAGAGCGTTACTGGATTCGGGAAATATGTTAAAAGAACCGATAAGCCAGAAGCCTGTAATTGTAGTAGAAAAGGCAATATTAAGCAAGATAATACCAGAAGAAGTTCTGAATTATATAGAAAGGATGGTGGGAGGTGATGACCAAGAAAGAAATGAAATGCAAGAATACTTATCTAAAATAAGAATGGTGCCATTTATGTCTTTAGGAAAAGAGAATGGAATGCTAATAGGAATAAGATTGGATAAAATAAAAATTAATACAGAAGATATAAGATTAGAAAAAGAAAATATAATTGCGGGAATATATGAAAAGAAACTCACAAAAGACAATAAATATAATGCACTAATAGGACTTAATTTATTGGAAGGAGAACAGGAAAATGAACCTATTACAAATATTAAAAAATAGTGCGAGCATAATATATGCTAAATATTTAAAGAATAACGAAATTGAAAACATGCCTATATTTTATATAGGAGGAAGTCAAACATTACCTCCACCTTTAAATGCGGAAGAAGAAGCAAAAGCTCTAAAAAAGTTGGCGCAAGGAGATAAAGAAACACGACAACTACTAGTGGAAAGAAATTTAAGACTAGTTGTATACATAGCCAAAAAGTTTGAAAATACAGGAACAGGTATAGAAGATTTGATATCAATAGGAACAATTGGACTAATGAAAGCAATTAATACATACGATACAAGCAAAAACATCAAACTTGCCACATATGCGTCGCGATGCATAGAAAATGAAATTCTTATGTATTTAAGAAGAAGCAATAAAATAAGAGGAGAAATCTCAATAGATGAACCGTTAAACCAAGATGGAGATGGAAATGAACTATTATTATCTGATATATTAGGTACTGATAATGATAGTGTATCAAGGGGACTGGAGGATGAGGTAGATAAAAAACTATTAAAATCTGCAATAGAAAAACTAAATACAAGAGAAAAGAACATCATGGAATTACGATTTGGATTTATTACCGGAAATGAAAAAACACAAAAAGAAGTAGCGGACATGATGGGAATATCGCAAAGCTATATATCAAGATTAGAAAAGAAAATAATAAGCAAAATGAAAAAAGAAATAATGAGCAAAACAGGATAAAACAGTATAGAACCTCCATTTTTGGAAATAATGTAATTAGCATTAAGTTCCAAAGGAGGTTTTATTTTGGTAAACAAGGTAGAAATATGTGGTGTGAACACCGCAAAATTGCCTGTGCTATCAAACGAAGAAAAAACTGAACTTTTAAAAAGAATAAAAAATGGAGATCAAAAAGCAAGAGAAGAATTTGTCAATGGCAATTTAAAATTAGTATTAAGCGTTATAAAAAGATTTTATGGAAGAGGAGAAAACCTAGACGATTTATTTCAAATTGGGTGCATAGGATTAATTAAAGCAATGGACAATTTCGACTTAAGCCAAAATGTACAATTTTCAACATATGCAGTACCGATGATAATAGGAGAAATAAGAAGATATTTAAGAGATAACAATATGGTTAGAGTAAGTAGGTCAGTGAGAGACTTGGCATACAAAGTTCTTGCTATACGAGAAAGGATTCAAAAAGAGGAACAAAGAGAAGCAAACACGGAAGAAATAGCAAGAGAACTTGGAGTTGAAAAAGAAGAAATCGCTTTTTGTTTAGATGCAATTCAAGATCCGATATCTTTACAAGAACCAGTATATGGGGACGACACGGAAAAGATTTTTGTAATGGACCAGATAAAAGATAAAAAGAATAGTGATGAGATGTGGGCGGAAAACATAACTATAAAAGAAGCAATGAAAAAGTTGAGAGATAAAGAAAAATTAATTATAAGCAAAAGATTCTTTGAAGGTAGAACTCAAATGGAGGTTGCAGAAGAAATAGGAATCTCGCAAGCACAAGTATCAAGACTTGAAAAAAGTGCAATAGATAGAATAAAGAGAATATATAAATAGTGACTAGTGATAGTCATTATTTTTTTGTTGGTTACATATATTATATAGAAGAAAATGAAAAGGGAAGGAAATGCAAATGGATGGGAAGGGATTAGACTTTAAACATAAAGAAGTTATTAATATCAATAATGGAAAAAGAATGGGATACGTCCAAGATGTATGCGCGGATTTACAAACGGGCTCGATTACTTCGATAATTGTTCCGGGAGAAAATAAATTTGCAAGCATGTTTTCAAACAAGAATGATATAATAATACCTTGGGAAAAGATCCATTGTATTGGAGAAGATACAATATTGGTGGATGTATAAAAAGGTATAAATTTTGAGTTTGAAAAAAATATGAAAAAATTTTCAAAATTTCGACAAAAAAGTATTGACTTTAAATAATTCTTATGGTATTATATAAAAGTACTGAGAAACAACTGAAAATCATATATATTTTTAATATATAAAATTAGTAAAGAAAAAGCAATTTAAATCAAAAAACAGCGATTACTAGTTTTTTATTTTGCACCTAAAACAAGGTGAAAAAATATTTGAAAATTTTAAAAAATGTATTGACAATCAGAAGTTAAAGAGGTATAATAAAAAACGTTACATGTAAACAAAGAACATGTTAACGAAGAGCACATTGAAAAGTAAACAATAACCTTTGAAAAAAGACCAATAGCGGTAGTTATTTTTACTACCATAAAAAAACAAATTAATGAGCTAAAACTCAAATCAATTAAGATTTATAAAATTGCTTTAAGCAATTTGAGATAAAACTTAAAGTGATTCAAGAAACGAAGTTTTTTAAATCACGCTTAATATGAGAGTTTGATCCTGGCTCAGGATAA
>ULMK01025869.1_pt1 | contig 64015 bp, 61 predicted proteins | sample 1951621 | NCBI WGS metagenome assembly ULMK01 (sample SAMEA4835547, study PRJEB28245) | human gut metagenome | biome: gut microbiome; material: fecal sample | place: Denmark | collected 2008
ACATATTCCATTAGTTGCAATTGATTCATGTACGAAATTTAAACGTAATTCTGCTGATTCTGCATCTAGGAATGGATGGGCCATATTAAATGTTTTACCCATTACATTAGAACATTGAAAAGCAAGCTTTTCCATTAAAGCATTATTAATCTCAGGTCTTTCAACCCTATAAATACCTTTATCAAGAGTTTTTAGCCAAACTTGACCTCCGTTTGAATATGAAATATCTGTAATATTATCTTCCTCTAAAAACTCTTTTAAAGGTCCAAAATCTATTTGTGAAAATATAGCATCATTCACAAAAATCACCTCTTTTATTCATTATTATTATTTTCTTCTACACTTTGTTCTTCAGGGTTCTTTCTTGCTAAAGAATCAATTATTTTTACAAGTTCTTGATTGCTAATTTCTGTTTTAGCTTCTTCATCTTGATTATTTTTATTTACTGGTACTGGATATATTGTCATATTTGCTAAATATTCAACCTTTTTTAAATATGTGTACATTTCAGTATTAACTGCAAATGATAACCAGGCAGGTTCTCTGCCACTAGTTACATCAAAAACATTTTGACCTTTGTCATCTTTAACATTTAATACTTCAATATTTTTAATAAATTCTTCATAAATCCATTTACCATCTACTTTAGTAAGTAACCATAAATCTATTTTATCACCAGGATATATTGAATTTGCATATGTTGTTTTATTATTTGCTTTTAACCAATACATTTTAAAGTTTTCAGGAACTCTTTCCAAATCTCTTTCAATTAATTTATCTTTACTTATTACTTGAGCTTTATAAAACATTTCTCCGATAGCTATTGATGTATCATTTTTAACATAATAACCTATTAATTGACTAGATGATGTTATAACACTTGCTTTTCTTAATGCTTCACCATTTACTTCGACATATTCAATATCATCTTTAGTAATTATGGTACCTGCTGTTAATACTTTATTGGCAACAGGTACTTTTTGGGGTTTAACTGCTCTATCTAATGTAATGCTATATGCAATCCATAAAGCAATAACCCCAGCAAGTACACCTAAAATCGTAACAGTGTTACGATTTAATAAAAGGTTTCTAATCTTATTTATGATATTTGACATAGTTATGCTCCCTTCCTTTCAGATTGTGCATCTATTAAGGCCTTAATTTCATCACTTGAATATTGTGTTGAACCAATATCTGGATTAACTAAGTTATTCTTTGGTACTGGAATAACACTCATTCCTGAGATATTTTCAGCTAGTTTTAAATAACGATACATATCTGTTTCAACTGCAAAGAGTAACCATGCAGGCTTTCTACCAGAAGTTACATCAAAAACATTTTGTCCAGATGAATCTCTTACTGCTAGAACCTTAATATTGGAAATAAATTCTCCGAATACTAATAATTGATCTTCAGTTGTTTTAAGCCATAAGTCTATGACATCTCCTGGGAATATTGAATTAGCATAAGTACTTGTATTATCTACTTGTAATTGATAAATTGTATATCCTTTTGGTATTTCATCAAAAATAGCATTAGGCAATTCCTTTTTTTCAACTACCAATGTTTGATAAAACATACCACCTTTAGGAATAGATGTTCCAGTTGCTACATATTTACCAATTAAATTAGTTGTACTTTTATATACATCAGCTTTCTTTAAAAACTTAGAACTTACACGTATATATTCAATATCATCTTTAGTTATTTCTTCAGTTGCTAAGATTTCTCTTTTTGCAACAGGTACTTTAACAGGATTAACTTGATTTTTTACACGATATGTATAAAAACCTACTAAAACACCTAAACCAAGAATAACACCTAATATTGTTACGGTAGTTTTATTAGTTAAAAACTTACTAAATGTATTTTTTATTCCTCCCATTTTTATTCCTCCTTATTTAGTCAACTGGATTTCCTTCTAATACGGCATCTATTCTTTCTACCATATCTAAGCTTGTTGCATCACCTACAACATTGAAACTATTTGATTTGCTTTTAATTTCAACACTAGCTTTAGGTGGAGCTTCATATACTCCATAGAAGCTCACCGTATAAGTAGTTGATAATGATGCTGTTTCTGCAAATCTTCTTAAGAAACTTTCATAAAATTTTTCTTTATTAATTTTTATTTCCCCATAATCACGATAGTATGAGTAATCTACAGCATCTACTAGTGATGCTTCAGTTATTTCTTTGATAAGATAATAATCTTGTGTACTTGTTGTTGTTAAATTTTGAACAAGTAACATAATTACTACAATTACCATTCCTAGTAATATTAACCAATAAGCCCAATAAGCATTTTTCATAACTAATCACCCCTACTTCCATGAAGGTCCGCCGATAACACTTTCACTATATATGAATTCGTGTTTATCAGACCATAATTCCCAGTATCCATTTTGATTTTGTGATGCAGCTCTAGCTGTTTCACTATCTAAACGTTTACCATCTGGAATTGTTACTTCATAATTTTTTACTAAGTCATCTATTACTTCACTATAACAATAGATGTTTTTATATGTTTTACCGTTAACTTCAGCATCATAACATGTTAATGAGTCATTAATGTATCCACCATCACTTGAATGCTTTTTATTGTAGTTTTTTAACTCTCTGATTGCTTGTGGAGTTAACTTAATACTTAATGCAAGTGCACTAGAACCGTCTGATGTTTTACCTTCTGGGTCATAGATACTTTCATTAACATCTTCGATTTCTTTTATTGTGGCATCAGCTTTCTTATTTAACAATTGTAATGCTTGCATACTACTTGATGTAATCCAGTTATAACCATATGTTCTGTTAGCTGAATTGAAGTTTGTTGTTGAAATTGTTCTAAAATTAACATTTAATTTGTTTAAATCAAAGATACAATTTGTACAATCTATTTTACATTCTGGACATTGTATCCAATCACAATCTTCACCTTCACAAACGAAGTCACAATTTGGACAATCATCTGGTCTACATGGAGATTCATAATAACATTTATAATCTCCGGTGAATGAGTCTTGATGTTTTGGACTATCCATAAATGTTGTTCCACCTTGTCTTCTATCTGTCCATGCTACACCTGGAATATCCATAAGTCTTCCAACTGCATTATCTTTATCATAGAATTCACCAAGCCATTCAATATTAAGTTTGAATATTCCACCACCTACTGTTTTAGTTGATACTGGTAAGCTATTGAATAATGCTTCAAGTTGAACTTTGTCTCCAGTGTAACCACTATTAACTGTTATTTTACCATTTGCTGCTATTTGATAGAATGCTGTTGGTGTTATATAATCTTGTTCTTTTTCAACATATTTCTTAACAAATGCTGCTTGAGAAATTTGTTCTTCTCTTATTTCACATGAACCTTCTGGATTTTTACATACTGTATATTTTCTTGCTTCAAATGTTCCACCATAACTTGATTTATAGTTGTATTTTCCTGTAGAACCATTTTCAATCGATAAGTCAAAAGTGTAATCTGAACCTGTTTCAATTTTATCATCTGTTGCCTTTTTCCAAATTTCTATCTTAGATGTAGGTTTTGGTGCAGCTGAACCTGTTCCTTCAAGGTAATATAAATCTTTATTTTGAGCACTTTCTAATATATCATAATATGGACTCTTGTATTCGTCATTTCCACGATTTTCATTATAATAATATCCGATTTTTTGTTCAAATAAGAAGCTATTTTGCCATCCAGTTGTACAAGCATTATATGCTGTATGAGCTGCTTCATAAGCTTTAAATCCTGATTCCATCATTGATTTACCTTTTGCCATGTCTGCTTTTATTAAGGCAATAACTTGTGCTTCAGTTGTACCAGGTGTACATGTACTTGATACACATACATATTTCTTTGTTTCAGAATCATAACTTGTATTATTTGATATACTTTCTTTAGTTCCATAGAAGAAACCTTGTGTAGTTTCTTGTGATGTTACAAGACCTTCTTCGTAGTCAATGTTTCTAACAACAGGTCCTACATATGAACCAGTTCTTGTCCACGATTCAGCACTACATCCATCACAACCATATGAAATGCTGTAATCTGATGCTGTTGCTAGTGCTTGTTTAGCTTTACGATAAAGATTTAATCCTTCGATCATTGTTTTTTGTGCATCAATTACATCTTGAATATATTGATCTTTATCAATACTCTTTTCACCATTTCTTGCTGATGCATCTGTTTCTCCGCCGGTGTAGCATGATTTACTTCCTTCGATACGACTTGTTAGTTTGAAGTAACTACCACACTTGATATCTTTAACTACTGGTTCTAATTGAATCTTTGCATAATCTTCCTTACAATAAACTTTACAATATTTATTATCTACACCTGATGTATATTGATATGAGTTATCAGCATCATCTACATTGTTGATTACACAACTTTTAATTTTATCTGGAGCTTTTACTGTTGCTATTGCATCCCCATCACAAAGTGGTTCAGTAATTTCAGTATCACAAGCTGCTTTTGAACAACCTATTTTAGTTTGAGCAGAACCTGTTTGATCACCTTCTTGTTTATCTAAAACGAAGAATCTTTGTGAATTTGGATTACTCTTATCACTTAATGTTGCTCCGGTTAGTTGTGGATTTGTATTATATTTAAAATCTATTTTTAATGTTGCATCTTTACAGTTTTCTTGATCTTGGACAGCTTGAGTAACTTTAATTCTTAATTTAATTTCACCAGTTCTTACACCATCTTTTGCTTCAAGTAAAAGTGCTATATTGTTACCAATTCCAACTTGTTTGTAATCCCCGCCATCTTGAGCTTCGAATGAATTTATTGTACATCCAGTACATGTTGGCATTGATAGTTCTACTTTACCTTCTTTACCATCTGATAATTTTTCTGGTAAGTTTTCTATTTTTAATGTTGCATAAACATATTTTTCTTCGGATGTATCTGTTTTAGTAATTGATTCTGTTTTTTTGCTAAAATCAATATTAACTGTTGTTGTTAGTAGAGATCCTGTTGCTTTATTTGATGCATCCATTAATCCAGCTTTAAATAATTGTTGTGCCATGTAAATTATTTTATATGATGCTGAATTTGGATCTGAATAATTAAACATTGCATTTTTATTTAACCAAGCATAATCTACTTTATTTTTATAACAATTACTATCACCATTACAACTACCATATGTTGCTTTGTCTGTATACTCTCCGTATAATGCTGCCCATTGGGCACCTAAGTTTGCATGGGCTGATGCCATATCTATAGCTGATTGATACTTAGCACCTTTTGCACCAGTTGTAAATAAACCAGTTGTATATGCACGAACTGCAATTGATGTTGCTGCATATAATTCATCACCACTTAAAGTGATTGATATAGCATTTGGTGCTGATTCTGGAGTTACAACACTTATTGTTTTTGATGTATTATATTGGTTGTATCCTTCAGATATAATTTTTAATAAACCTGCATCCATGTTTTGAATTGTTTTACCATTAGTTGTTGCTCCGAGTTCTCTGGATACTGAATAATTTTTTCCTGAAAAGTTTTGTGGGTCTTCACAATAGCCTACATATTTTCCATTATCAAATGTATACTTATAAATACCATAATTAGCACTACCTACATCAAGACTATTAATTGTAATGTAGTTTCCACGGGATAGCGAATGAGCATCTCCTTCATTAAATGTTTGAGCACTTACACTTTTTACTCCAAATGCGAGTGACAGTGATGATACTAATAATAAATTTCCTATTCTTTTCATATTATACTTCTCCTACGTTTTTTAATTATTATATACGTTGCTCCGCCTGCAACTACAACCAAACTAATCCCACCAATAATAAATGCTGTTTTGTGGTCACTTACAAATTTGCCAACCTTTTTATACCATTTATTATTTTCTTTGCTTTCTTCATTCTTTTTATTTCTGTTTGCTATTTCTTTTGTTACATTTTCTGTGAAATCATCATATTTGAAATCATCATAAGTAACAAATCTTTGACACATATAATAATCTGGAATTCTATCACATACATCATATTCTGAATATTCATTATACCTTGGTAATGTTAAATATAATGTTCTAAGTGTTTGTCCATTACAATCTGAAGAACTTGATGCCATTACTTTAATTGTGTAATTAACAATTGAGCCAATTTCATTCCAATTAAATTTAATGTTTCCATTCGTTGTATCAGTATAATAATACGTTTTTGCATCCTTAGTTACATCATTTTTAACTGTTACATATAAGTTTTCTGTTAAATTTAAAATATTTACTTCGATGTATTCAGTTTTGGGAACATAGCTATCTTGTTCATCAATTGGTATAGCATCTGGTGGTGCTGTATACTCATCTTTAGATAGTTCCCTTTCTTTAATTTCATAATTTGCTTTCACATTTGCACTTTCGTTATTTAATTTTGCTTTTTCTTCATAATTACATGCAGCATAAACACTTGATGTTAAAAGTATAAAACTTAGTGCAGAAGTTACTAAAAATTTTACTTTTTTCATATCGACACCTACCTATGTTTAAGTTTACCATATAACACACTTTTTTTCAATTCTATTTTAATAAAAAATTGATAAAATATCATAATTATGATATGATTAATGAGAAGTGAATTGGGGCATGTTTATGAAAAAAGTATTATTAATTATATTTTTATTTGTTATTTTTATTGGAATTTATGGATTTTTTATTGATTCTAATGGTTTTAAAATGAAGGAAGATACTATATTAGTTGATAATTTACCACCTTCTTTCGAAGGTTTTAAAATAATTCAATTAAGTGATTTAAAAATAAGTAGTACTGAAGATATAAAAAGACTAAAAAAAATAGTTAATAGTATTAATAATGAAGATGCTGATGTTTTTATATTTACTGGAGATCTATTAGGAAGTGATTTAAGAAAAGAAGATATAAACGATATAACCAATGAACTAAAAAATATAAATGTTACTCTTTATAAATATGCTGTTATTGGAGATAAAGATGATCGAAGCACATATTTAAATATATTAGAGAATTCAGATATTAAAGTATTAGATAATGAATCAACCTATTTATTTTATAAAGATATTAAACCAATTAAATTAAGTGGATTAACTAATTTAGATAATGTTGATAAAGCTTTAGAAATGGTTGATAATTATGATACAGTATTAAATATAGTTTTAACCCATTATCCAGATTATATTAGTAATCTACTTAGTAAAGATATTGATGTAATATTTGCAGGTCATTCTTTAAAAGGACAAGTAAGAATTCCTTTTTATGGTGGATTAATAAAGAAAGATTGGGCTAAAACATATATAGATAATTATTATGAAATAGATGGAAAAAGATTATATATCTCTGGTGGTATTGGTACTGAAAAGGTAAAATTTAGATTATTTAATAAACCTGAAGTTAATTTGTATACATTAAAAAATAGAACCTAGATGGTTCTATAAAAATTTAACTACTTTATAGTTTGTATTTAGTTTTTCTTGTAATGCTTCTTTTTCGTATCTATTAAAATATTTTTCAAAATTAGATGCATCCATTAAAAACATATCTGGATAATTAATAAATATTTCTTTATAAGTATTGATTTCTAAATCTTTTAAGAATTGTAGATTAGTTTCTACGAGCTTATTATGTTTAGAAATCATTTTTTTTATTTCTTCAGGTGTAATATCCTCGTATTCTTTTTGTTCATCTTCCAAAAATCCAAATTTTTCAAAAAAATTCATGCTACTCTCCCTTTTCCTTCTTTATAACTATTTAATATTTCATCAATATTTGCACTTAAATAATCTATGTTATCGCTATATGTCTTAAATACTTCCATTAATGTTTCTTTTATTCCAAGTCCTTGTTTTTCTATTTCAGATAATTTGTTATAAATTTCATTTTTTTTATCTTCCATTGCAAATGTTTCAATTACACGATCTGCATATTCTTTTAGTTCAACATCCATTATACTCTTTGTATCATTTTTTTTATTAATAGAACTTATTACATAATCATAAGCTCTTTTGCTAAATAAATATGTTTGATATTTACCTTTTTCATTTTTATATGGAATATTTAAGTGTTCAAACTCTGATATTCTTTTTATTACAGCATCAACATCATATTTTAAATAACTTGGATTTTGAATGTAGGCTTCTAAGAAGCCTAAGTCTTTAGCACGTAGAATTGTTTTTTTCAAAACTTCTGGTTCAATCGATAAAACTATCCATGTATCTGGGGTTAATTTAATATTATATTCATCAAGTAATACTTTGTTTTCATCACGGGCAAATAACAATGATGTAACCCAAGGTTCAGGTTGAATTGGTCTTTTTGTTTCTTCGTTTTCTTTAAGACTTTTATAAAGTGTTGTTAAATCTTTCGTATTTTTCATAAATACTCCTTTCTAATAAGCAAGTAATGGAACCTTTTTAGGATCTAAGCCACTTATTTCTAAAACATTTATTGTATTATTTAATCCTTTTAAATCATATTTTACTAATACTTCAGGCATTAAGCTTATGTCACGGGATTCTTTACCTATTTCTAATAACTTATTTAGTTTTTGTTCTAATTCCTTATCATAAATTATTTCAATATTATCTTTTAATACTTCTAGGTCAATATTTTTATTTTTCAATACTTCAATATTTTTTAGTATTAATTCTTCATCATAGTTAGCAAGTACTTTTTCTAAAGATTCTTTACTTATATCTTTAATATTAAATTCATTTAATAGATTAGTTAATTTTGTTAATTCATTTTCATCTTTATCAACTTTTTCTTTTACTTCTTCATCGATGTGTTCTTCTTCGATAGCTTTCGCAAAGATGTTTTCTAAAGAATTTTCATTTGATTCTGCTTCAGTTAGAAGTTCTTTTACTTCTTCTTTAGGTTCTTCTTTTTCTTCAAGAACTTGTTCTTGTTTTTCAGGAGATGATTCTTTTTTTGCTTCCACTAGAACTTCAGTTATTGTTTTACCACTTTTTCCTTCGCTACTTTTTGTTTGTGCATCATATTCATATAAAGCATCTTCTGGGAACATCAATATTTTAGCAGCTTCCCTTTGTTCATCTTCGTTGAAATTGAATTTTTCTAAAAGGTTTGTAATTTCATCACGAGTTATATTAATGTTACCTTCTAGTGCTAAACGGAAATATTCATTTAATTTTTCTTGATTACTTAATGCTTCATCTTTTCTAATTCCAAGTTCTTCCACTTTAGTAATAGCGTTGTTCATTTCTGCTTCAACACTTTCTAGTTCTTCGGTAGCTTTTTGATTTTCTTCGACAACTTTTTTGATTGTATCAGGTAACATACTTGTTATCTTTGCATTTATTGTTGATGGATCAAAATCTATATTAAGTCTATCTAAAATATTTGCAAAGTCTTCTTTATTTATGCTACTTAAAATTGAAGATAATTTATCTCCCTCTTCTTGAAGTGTTTTTTCTTCTTCAGTAAGTTTAGCAATTTTATCTAAAAGAACTGCTTTTTCATTTTTTGTTCTTTCTCCGGTTTCAATCGCTTCTTCTCTTTCTTTATTCATTTTTGTTAGTATTACACTATCTTCACCACGAAGATTATATAACTTATCTAGTAGTGTTTTTACTTCACTTGATAACATTTTCATTTAATCACGCCCTTTATTATGAATAAATTATAACAAAGATTTTCGTAAATGTAAAGAATTTTATGAACTTTACAACATTTTAAAAGAAGCCTTGTGTAAAGACTTCTTGTTTTATCTTCCGCGAGATGATGTTTCATAATGAACTTGACCGAAATCATCATAGAGCATTGTATAGCTTGTTTCGTAAAGTTCTTGTAAACTTAAAATAGTTTTTAATGTTTTACTAAATGCATCAAAGTTTGCTTGCATTGTTAATGTATAGTTATTTTCTCTATCACCATATGGTGCCAAAGGATTTCCACCCATTTTAGATAGTTCTAGAATGAATGATGCTATGTATTTTTTACGAAGAACATCACCTACACCAGTAATTTGAGATGGATGACCCGCTGTTTTGTACGGATCAAACTTACCTGTTTTTTCTAAGTAAGCATTACCAGTTTCATTTGTATATTCTGTTGCTAATCTGTTATTGATGTAAAATGAAAAATCACGTGGTTCACTTTTGTTAATTTCATTGTAAACTGGATAAATGTAAAGTAATCCCCCAGTTCCATGGCAATTAAAGAATGCAAAATTTTCTCTATTTTCATCTTGATTATTTAAATATTTAAATATTGCTTCATTTTCACTTGAATAACAAAATGGTTTATTCATATCATAATTTGCATTACCTATTGGTCCAGGGACACTTTTTGTTATGTGATTATCTCTGATATTTCCAAGAACTACTTTTGATGCAGCTATTTTTTGTTTCATTATTTCATAGTAATATGGATTATTATCATTTAAGTTAACTCCATCAGAGTTTGCATAAAAGTTAGCAAGTGAACCAATTGGAAAACTATTTTCTTTATATAACTTTTTAACTTTTTCTTTTAGTAATTTGTGAGAATCAGATAATTCTGGAATGCAATCGAATGTTAAATCATTAAATATTTTAGTGTGATTTCTTTCTTTAGATATTGTTTTTGTAAAATTAGTTTGTAAGAATGTTATTAATTCTTTGTGATTAACTTCATAATGATTTACAAAATACATGAATAATCCTTCGATGGTTATATCTTTGTTTTGAAAATAAATCCAGAAGTTTGTTGTTAGAGATGGATCACTTATATTAAAATTTTCCAAAAATGAATTTAAAAACTTATTTGTTTTTGTAACGTTGATATCATCTTCACGAAAAGCTAAGTAATATTCTTTACTAAATTTTTCAAATTCTTCTTTAGACATATCTTTTGTTTTTGAATTAATTGCATATGTAGTAATTGCATATCCTTCAGGGTTTTGAACTGGTATAAAATCTATAGTAAAAATTTTATCATTAAAATAAGACATATTACCTTTGGCAATATTATTCATTAACTGTGTTACAAAATCAACACTGATAATTTCATTACCATGACAACCACCCATGTAAGTTATGTGAATTGGTCCATTACCTATTTTATAATGTTCAATAGGAAATCCACATGGGCTTTTTCCTAAATCTTCACATTTAGTTACACTATATTTATTTTCATCGTTAACAATTTGTTTTATTTTTTCTTGTAATTTTTCATATGTTCTTAATTCATATTCAATATTATACACAACTATCACCTTAGGTTTATGATAGCACAAAATAAAATTTATAACAATATTTTAAAATCTACTTTACACTTAGTTTTAATATTTGAATCATTCTTTTATCCTGTTAATGAAATGTAATAATTTACACATATTACCTTTGAAGGGGAATATATTTTAATGCAAAAAAAGTCTTGCTTATTTAGCAAAACTTTTAAAACTAATTAATCTTTTAAAATAACTATTTTTTTAACATCAGATAATTTAGCTGGTTCACTTGGTAATATCACATCAGATGAGGTTATAGTTATTTTTTGATTTTCTTTTAATTTATCTGGCGTACTGTTTTCATTGTTATAAACTATTTTTGTATCTTTATTTATTTCAAATTCATACTCAACAGTATATTCTTTTTTCTTTTTATCATATTCTTCAACTAAAATTGTATATACATTATCAATTACTGTTACTTCTTTAATTCTTGCTTCAAATACTAAGTCTTTTTCTTTTGAAATATAATTTGTATAAACAAAGCATCCTAAAAGTATAAAAACAAGTACCGTTATAATTATTTTAACTAGTATATCTTTTTTCATTTATTTCCTCCTTTCCTAAATTAGTTTATATTCTTAAATAATAATGAGAATTTAGCTATATAAAATATCAGTTTTTGTTACTTCTGCTAACGTTAAAAATCGTGTGGCATAGTTAGAATAACTAAATACTTCGAGAAAAGAATGACCATATTTAGTACTAGTTTGTTATATTCATTTACTACCTTTCTTTCTGTATTTGATAGATATACATTACTTCATTGGCTTGTAGTAATAAGTTGTTCTATTGCATTTCTTGGTCTGTGCCAATTTTTTCTAGAAATGTCGTATGGATAATATTTCCCGTTATCAGGCTCTCATATTTTTCTACTTTCTTGATTATTTCAAACTAAATCACTACTTATATACTTTACTACAAATTCTATTTCAAATAGATCTCTATTCGTAACATCTGATACTAATTTTGCAACATTCTTTGTTGTATTTGTTGCTAAAAAATATTATATTAGTAGTTTATTCATATAATCAATCCTTTCATATTTATTATAACCTTAATTTAAAATTTTATCAATATACTAAATTAACAAAATGTAATAGTATACATATATTACCTTAGAGGGAGGAATATATTTTGAAAAAAAGAATTTTTATAGGTATTATTTGCTTAACTATATTTATCGGAGTTACTTTTTTAGTATTTGGTTTTAAGAAAAAGGATGATAATAACTTAGTTAAAATTAAACTTGCGGAAGTTACTCATAGTTCGTTTTATAGTCCTTTATATGTTGCAATTGAAAAAGGATATTTTAAAGAAGAAGGAATTGATTTGGAACTTGTGTTAACACCCGGAGCTGATAAAGTAAGTGCTGCGGTATTATCAAATGATGTTGAAATCGGATTTGCTGGGGCTGAATCTGCGATATATGTCTATAAAGAAAATGAAGATGACTACTTGCAACTATTTGCAGGATTAACTAAAAGAGATGGACAATTTATTGTTGCAAGAGACATAAATAAAGATTTTAAGTTAACTGATTTGTATGGAAAAGAAATATTGGTGGGAAGAAGTACAGGAATGCCTGCATTAAATTTCTTAAATGCATTAAAAAATGAAAATATTGATATAAATAAAATTAATGTTAATTATAGTGTTGAGTTTTCTGCTTTATCTGGTTCTTTTATAGGTGGTGTTGGTGATTATGTTAATTTGTTTGAACCAAATGCAACATTACTTCAAAAAAATAATTATGGTAAAGTTGTAGCATCAGTTGGTAAAATGTCTGGTGAAGTTCCTTATACTGCTTTTTATGCTAGAAAAAGTTATATTGAGAATAATAAAGATATAATTAAAAAATTTACTAATGCTATAAATAAAGGAATTAAGTATACATTAAATAATAATTCTTTAGTTGTTAGTAAAGATATTATTAGTTTATTTCCAGATACTAAAGTAAATGATTTAAAAGAAATGATTGATAGATATAAAGAATATGATTGTTGGCTTAGTAATCCATATATAAGCGAAAAACTATTTACTAATTTAGAGGACTTTTTAATAGATTTTAAATTACTTGATGATTATGTTCCATTTAATGATTTAGTTAATAACTTTTATGAGTAAAATTTTAGAAGTTAATAATTTAAGTAAGAATTATCAAACAATTAATGGTGAGGTTATAGCAGTTGATAATATTACTTTTTCTTTAGATAATCAAGAATTTTTATGTATTGTTGGTTCAAGTGGATGTGGTAAGTCAACTTTACTTAACATCCTTGCTGGAATTGATAGTAAAACTAAAGGTGATATTAAAATAAAAGATGGGTTAAAAATTGGATATATGCTTCAGGAAGATGCATTGTTTCCTTGGCTTAATATTTTAGATAATGCTTGTTTAGGTCTAGATATAGCTTTCAAAAAAACAAAAGAAAATGTATCTTTTGTTAAGGATTTACTTATAAAATATGGTCTTAAAGATTTTTTAGATAAGTATCCATATGAGTTATCTGGTGGTATGCGTCAAAGAGTTGCTTTAATAAGGACACTGGCACTTAAACCTGATATATTGATGCTTGATGAACCTTTTTCAGCATTAGATTATGTGTCAAGACTTAAGGTAAGTGAAGATGTTTCTAAAATTATAAAACAAGAAAAAAAATCAGTTATTATGATTACTCATGATATAGCTGAAGCAATTTCTTTAGCAGACAGAGTTATTGTTTTATCAAAAAGACCTGGTAAAGTTAAAAATATTTATGATATTGATTTAAAATATTTGGATAGTCCTTTAGAAAAAAGAAATAGTGAAAAATTCAGTTACTATTACGACTTACTTTGGAAGGAAATAGATAAAGATGTCTAGGGAACAAAAAGAATATTTAAGAAGTTTACGTGTAAAGAAAATAAGTATTTTAGTTATTCAAATATTATTAGTTATTCAATTTTTTATAGTCTGGGAAATACTTGCAAATAATAATGTTATTAATAGTTTTGTCTTTTCAAAACCTAGTAAAATATTTAATACAATTATAAATTTAGCAATAGATAATAATTTATTTAATCATATATTTGTTACATTAGAAGAAGTGTTAATTTCATTTAGTCTAGGTATAATTTTAGGTTTTATTATTGCAATTATTTTATATGAAATACCTATTTTAGCATTAATAGTTGATCCTTTTTTAACAATGATTAATTCCCTACCTAAGGTTGCTTTAGGACCACTTATTATAATTGTTGCAGGTGCTAATATGAAAAGTGTTATCATTATGGCATTACTTATTAATTTAATTATTAGTATTATTACAATATATAATGGATTTAAAAGTGTTAGTAAAAATAAGCTTAAGTTAATGAAATCTTTTAAAGCCAAAAAGTTACAAATGTTAGTAAAGTTAGTAATACCAAATTCTTACAACACAATTATTTCTAGTTTAAAACTTAATATTTCAATGAGTCTTATTGGTGTTATAATGGGTGAATTTTTAGTAAGTCGTGAAGGTATTGGTTATCTAATTATTTATGGAACTCAAGTATTTAATTTAAGTTTAGTTATGGCAGGTATATTAATCCTTTTAATTATTTCTTTCTTGTTATATAAAATTATTACTTTACTTGAGAATAAGTTAATTAAGAAATTCTAGAAATAGAGTTTCTTTTTGTTACGTTACCTTTACACTAAAATTTTGAATTTGTCTTGTTTATAATATTATTTTTTGCTATAATCAGAAAGCACCCTTGGAAGGAGATAGATAAAATATGATGGTGGTTTTTATATTATTTTGTTTAATATTGATATTAGTTTTAGTATATTTAATGTGTTTATTTAGTAAAGACGATAAGGATATAACTAAATGTTATGATACATTTATTAGTTATGAAACTGATTTAGAAAAGTATAGAAAGATAGTTAATGTTCAAAAGAAAATGTTATTAAAAAAAAGAATAAATTTAATGTTGATTAAAATATTTAAAGGAAGTGGTAATGTAAAATGATGGGTATATTAGAAATAATAATTTTTATTATTCTTATAATTGTAAATGGTGTGGTAATGATTTTCATTTATAAAAATGATAATAATGAAATAGATTATGATAAATGGTGTAATTTATATAAAGAAGAAACTAGTGAGTTAGTTAAAGAAATTAAGAGTAATGATGTAAAGATCAAGAAATTAAATAAAGTGATTAGGAAAAATAAATACAAACATTGAAATGCATATTTTTTTGTGATAATATGTAAATGAAGTGATGTTTATGATAATTGATTTAAATTATAATGATGAAGATTTTAAAAGTAAAATAATAAATTTAGAAAAAGGTATTAAAGTAATTAATGTTGATGGAGATAATATTGATGTTAATAAATTGTGTGATATTTTAGAAAATATTAAAGAAAATGTATTAGTTAATACAAAAGTTGATGAAAAAATAAAAGAAGAATTTAGTAAAAGATGTACTTTTCAAGGTTTTAATCGAAGTATTTTAAATATGGTTAAAAAGATATGTAATGAAAATGTTAATAAAAGTGATATAGTTGTTGATATGACTGTGGGTAATGGAAATGACACATTGTTTTTATCAGGTATTTCTAAGATGGTGTATGGTTTTGATATTCAGGATGAAGCTATTAACAATACTAAAAAATTATTAACACAAGAAAATGTTAATAACTATAAGTTATTTAAAGAAAGTCATGATAAAATCAATGAAGTTTTATGTAATGAAAAAAATAATATAAAGTTAATATTATTTAATTTGGGATATCTTCCATGCGGAGATAAAAGTATAACAACGATGCATGATGTTACATTGAGGGCTTTATGTAATAGTTTAGATATGTTAAAAAATGACGGTTTAATATTAATGGTGTTTTATCCTCATCCAGAAGGAAAGATGGAAGAAAAAGTTGTACTTGATTATTTAAATAACAATAATATTAGTTATGAAACATATAGAAATACTATTAATATGAATGCTCCGTATTTGGTAGTTATAAGAAATATTAATTGATTAATACTAGAATAAATGAAGGTTTTTATTATGTTAGTGCTTATATTTATACATATCTGCCCTTATTATAAGATGCAATAGAAAACAAAAGAAAAAGTAACATACCTTTTATATTAGAAGGGTTTTAAAAAGGAAAGCGTAATTGCTTTCCTTTTGATATATATTACTTACCTATTTTATAGATAAATACTGTTTGATCTGAGTTATTTGATGAGAATCCTTGGTATGATTTAGATAGATTTACTATATCTTTAAATTTATTTGTGTATGTTAATACTTGATCTTTATAATTAACTAGTTGTTTAATACCTTGGATATTTATTAAATTTGTTCCATCAGATAATTCTTTTAAGCCTTGATTTAATGATGATATTCCATCAGTTATTAAAGTAGTTTGAGACATTTTTGTTAAGCCTTGGCTTACTTGAGATAAACTATCATTTAGATATGTAACTTTGGATTTCATTACTTTTACTTCTTGTAATTTAGCATCTAAAGTATTTAATAATGTATTTAAATCTTGTAGGTTTGTAATCATTTCACTAATTGCATTGTTATTTGCTGTTAGTAATAATTTTAATTCATATGTACTTTTAACATTTTTTAAGTTTGCAAGTGTTGCTTCATCAATATTAGGATTCATTTGTTTTAATCTTTCTACCATTGCATCTTCAGTTTCTGTTTGACTCATTTGGTAATATTTGTATGTAGCATCAACTTTTTCATTTGATATTTTTTTAATTGTTGCACTATTAGTTTGATATAAAACTTGTAAATTTGCAAGTGAACCATTTAAATCTTTATTAGCCATCATTTCTTTAACACTAGTTAAAGTTTCAATCATTTCATCTATTCCATCATTTAATGCTAGTGTTCCGTTACTTATTTTTTCTAGTGATGTTGCTAAATATGTTAATTTAGAATTAAATTTTGCTTCTCCACTTACTAAAGCACTTGAACCATCATATAACTTTTTAGCACCGTTTTCTATGTCATCCATTTTAGAACTTAATGTATCAATTGATGAAGAAAATTCATCTAATTTATTGAAGATATCAAAATCAAGTTCTGATAATAGTTTTGGTGATGCTACCATATAGATATCATTTATTTCAAAATCTGTTGTTTCGTAAGAGATTACTACTTTATTTAAGTCTTTGAATTCTTTAATATTTGTGTATTCATATAAACCTGGTGAAGATATAGCTACTGCTATGTTACGTGAACCAGTATCTGTTACTTTACCATTAGTTATTGAAATATTTTTATTTGTTTCATTATCAATAGTTGTTCCAACAGCTACTACAAGAGGTGTAAACTTATTATTTTTATTTAGTAAAGAGTTGTTAAGTAATCTTATTTCTATTTTAATCTTACCACTTTTACCTATGATGTCTTTAGCATCAGTTTCTTTACCATTATAATAATATTTTACAACTGTTGATAATGGTAGTTCTTTATCGGTTGTTCCTTGATAGAAGATATCTTTTTCTTTAGCATACCATGTCAATGTATCTTTATCTAGTGTAAAGGTTTCATCTCCATTTACATTTAATATGTTACTTAAAATAGTGTTATCTTTTACTTCACCATTTTTATTATTTTCAATGTGATTACTAACTGTTGATTTTACTGTGTCTCCATTGTAATCTAATTTTGTATAAATTGATTCTGTTTTAGCAGCACTTGCATTAAATGGAAGTAACAATAATGATAAACCAATTAATGAAGCTGTTTTTAATTTTTTCATATCTTTTCCTTCTTTCTTTTTATTTTTAACAATTAATTTGTCTGTCACTAGTAAAAGTGATGGCAATATTGTAACAACAACAATCATACTTATTATTGAACCACGTGCAAGTAATTCACAGATTGAACCAATCATATCTATTTTAGTGTAAGCGGAAACACCAAAAGTTGCTCCGAAGAAACATAATGCTGATGTAATGATTGATGGTACTGTTAAGCTTAATGTTTTTTTCATTGCACTAAATTTATCTGATTGTTCACTTCTTTCTTCCAAATATTTTGTTGACATTAATATTGCATAGTCAATTGTTGCCCCGAGTTGTATTGTACCAACTACAATAGATGCTATAAATGGAAGTGTTGTGCTTGTGTAATATGCTACCGACATGTTACAGAATATTGCAAATTCTATTGTTAAGATTAAGACAATTGGTAAGTTTATTTGTTTTAAAACTAATACCATTATGATAAATATTACAAGTATTGAAGTGTAGTTAACCATTTTAAAGTCATGATCTGCGATTGTTACCAAGTCATTCATTAATGGTCCTTCACCTGCAATGATGCTGTTTTCATCATATTTTTTTACTACTTCCTCAATTTCACTAATTTGATTTTTTAATTCATCAGATGCTAATTCATAAGTTGAGTTAACAATTACTAATTGATAATTGTCATTATCTAGTATTTTTGTTAAGTCATTTGGAAGTAACATCATCATTGCTGGATCAACAAAAGAGTTTGGAGCTAAAACTAAATCAATACCTTCGATATTTTCCAAATCACTTACTAATTTGTTAACTTCATTTGCTTTAATGTTTTTATCAAGTAATATTATTTCTGGTGAAACAATATTGAACTTTTCAGCAAGTTCGCTATTTGCAACATTAAATGCTAAATATTCTGGTAAAGAATCATCTAGTTTGTAGTAAACTTTATAATGGTTGTTTCCATAGAAAGCTGGAATTAATAATAATAAGAATGCAACAATAATTGCTTTATAATTCTTAACTGAGAAGTCTTGAATTCTTTTAAATTCTGGAAGTATTACTTTGTGTTTTGTTTTTTCTACCATTTTATCAAAAATCATTAATAATGCTGGGAATAAAGTTATTACACAAATTAATCCACATAAAACACCTTTTGCCATTACAAGACCAATGTCTGTTCCAAGAGTTAAGTCCATTGTACATAATGCAAGGAAACCTGCGAATGTTGTAAGAGATGAACCTAATACTGATTGAAATGTTTCTATGATTGCTTCAGACATTGCTTCAGTTTTCTTTAACTTTTTATTATTTTGTTTAGCCTGTTCATACTTGTGATACAAAAATATTGAAAAGTCCATTGTTACTCCGAGTTGAAGAACTGCCGTTATGGCTTTTGTTATGTATGATATTTGACCTAAGAAAATATTTGAACCTAGGTTGTAGATAATTGCAATTCCAATATTACCAAGTAATAAAAATGGAATGACATATGAATCTGTTGCTAAGAATAAAACTGTTAAACATAGTGCTACAGCTATAACAACATAAGTAAATATTTCTTTATTTGATAAGTCCATTGTATCAATTACCATGCTTGTCATACTACTTACTTTTGTATCATCTTTAACAGTTTTACGCAACTGTCTTACTGCTTCGATTGTGTCATCTTCACTTGTACCACCTTCGAATGTTACAAATATTATTGTTTCATTATCTTTATCAAGTTTGTCAACAACTTTACTTGGTAACATGTCAACTGGTATTGTTGTATCTGTTAAATCAGCTAGACTCACCACAGCATTAACCCCATCTATTTTTTTAATATCTTTTTCAAGGTTTAAAATGTTTTTCGAGTTATTTGAATCTACCATAACAAATGCATAAGCTCCAAGACCGAAGTCATCTGTTAATATGTTTTCACCTTTTATAGTGTCAACTGAATCTGGAAGGTAAACTAAAATATCATAGTTAATCCTCGTATTTACATAACCAATAATGGCTGGTATTAATAATACTAAACTTATTATCACTACCAAAGCACTGTGATTAGCTATGTAGTTTGCAAATTTTTTCATCTATTTCATCACCACGCTATATATACTATGATAAATATACAAAAAATGCAAAATCAAAGAATTATTTTTGTATGTTATCCAACACAATGTTGTTTATTGTATATTATTTATCCCTACTTGTGTAGTTTAACTTTACAAAAGACGTATTTGCGATATAATGTTGATAGGTGAAAAATTATGTCAAAAAAAGAAGATTTAAGGGTTACTAAAACAAAAATGAACCTTTATGAAGCTTTGATGAAACTTATGAAGGAGAAGACTTTCGAAGAAATAAAAGTTTCTGATATATGCAATGTTGCTTTAACTAATAGATCAACATTTTATGATCATTTTGCAGATAAGTATGAGCTGCTTGATTCATTAATTAATGATTTGGAAAAAGATTTAATTAAGAAGTTAGAAGAAAATAACATATATAGTAATGCTAAAGAGTATTATATGCAAATGATAAAAATATTTTTTAACCATATTAGTGATAATATAAATGTTTATTCATCAGTTTTAAGAAAAAACACTAATAGTATTGTTATGGATATGGCTTTTGATACAATATATAAAGATGTTGAAAATCATATTAAGAAAAGTGATAAATTATTAACAACTGAAATACCTGTTGATATTATTACAGAGTTTTATGTAAGTGCTGTTGTTAATGTTTGTTTGAAATATATTAAATATCCGAATAGATATAAAAAAGAAGATATTTTAAAATATCTTGATGTGTTAATTCCTGATAAAATTTATTAAAAAATAAGCGAGTTTATTATAAACTCGCTTTAATCTGGTTAATTGCAATGGAAAAATATAAAAATAGAAAGGAGGTGTAAAAAATGAGTTAATAGTTAATAAAGTACACCAATCTTTATTACTCATATAGATATGTCTAATTTTTTCCGATTGTGAGATGTATCTTAACATATAATTTAGTGTTTGTCAACCTTTTTTTTCACATTTTTGTTTTTTCCACTTAAAAGTGCAAGATATCCATTAAATGAACCGATATCTTTTTTTAATGCTACGATTTTATCAGCACGTGACATTATTCTTCCTTCGATAAAGAATGATTTTCTTAAAGAATAGTGTCCATATGCACCAATATTAGTAGATATTTTAATTATTTCTTTATATTTTTCTGGTAACTTATCATATTTTTCTTGATTATTAAGTTCAAGTGGACTATTATCAATTCTTCTTACTGCCAAAGGAAACATATGGTGAATTATTCCATCAATTATAATTACTGCCTTTTCCTTTGTTTTAAAATATTGTGGAAACCAAGTTATGGCATTAACTGCTGCTTCGATTGGATGAACAAAACCATGCTTGTTTCTAAGTATTTTTTTAACTTCAACATTTTGCCAAGGAAGTTCATATAAATCATGAAACATTGCTATGATTACAGCTAAATTAATATTGATTGGTTTTAAATCTTTTTTATCTTTTCTTAATTTATTTGCTAATTTATAAGTAACTATCGTATCACATAAGATATGATCTCCGAGAGTCTTTATATCATGATGATAGTATGGATCTGTAGACCTTTTAATAAATTCTTCATGAGTTGCAATTGGTTCAATTATTTTCCATAGTTTTCTTGTATCACTACTATCTAACTTGTAATCTTTAGCATATTTTTTATATTTTAAATAAACTATATTCTCTTTCATTTTTTCGCTCCATATAAATTATATTATAAAATAAGCTTTATAACAATGGGTAATATTATTAATTATGATTAAATTTAGTGCATATTATAACTAAAGGAGTTGATATTATTAAAAAAGTTTGTGTTTATGCAATATGTAAGAATGAAGAAAAATTTGTGGATAGATGGTATGAGTCTATTAAAGATGCTGATTATATTTGTGTTTTAGACACGGGTTCTACTGATAAAACCGTTGATTTATTAAAGAAGCATAAAATTAAGACTCAAGTAAAAGAAATTGTTCCATGGAGATTTGATGTTGCTAGAAATGAATCTATGAAGTTAATACCAGATGATGCTGATATATGTATTTGTCTTGATTTAGATGAAGTTATGGAATCGGGTTGGAAAGAAAAATTACTTAATTCTTGGAAGGATGATACTAACCAACTTAGGTATGTTTATAATTGGTATATTGAAAGTGGTGTTCCAAAAATAAGTTACTACGGAGATAAAATTCATAAAAACAAATTATTTAAGTGGGTAAATCCAGTTCATGAAGTATTAAAATGTAGCACTGATGTACACCAAACATATACAGATGATGTTGTTATTAATCATTATCCGGATAATACTAAATCACGTGGAAGTTACTTACCATTACTAGAATTATCTGTGAAGGAAGATCCTGATAATGATAGAAATATGCATTATTTAGGCAGAGAATATATGTATTATGGAAGATGGAATGATGCAATAGATACACTGATTAAACATTTAAATATGAATAGTGCTACATGGAAGGATGAAAGATGTGCATCAATGAGATTTATAGGTAGATGCTATAAAAATTTAAATAGATTTGATGAAGCTGAAATGTGGTTAAAGAAATCTTGTATAGAAGCATATTACTTAAGAGACCCATGGGTTGAACTTGCTTTATTATATTATCTAGAAAAAAGATATGAAAGTGTATGTAAATGTTTAAAAAAAGCTTTAAAAATTAAAGATATTCCTAAAAGTTATATGAACGAAACATTTAGTAATAACGAGGTTTTATACGATTTATTATCTATGTCATATTACAATTTAGGTAACTTTGATAAAGCATATTATTATGCTAAAAAAGCTCTAAAGATAGATAAGAATAATGTAAGAATAAAAAATAATTTAAAAATATTAAAAAAACTGAAGTTTTGATTCTTCAGTTTTAATATGTTTTACTAACTTGATATACTTCAACATCAACATTTGTTTCTTGTCCAAATAAATCAATTATAATATTTAATCTGTTATTTTCAGTATCAATATTATCAACTTTACCAGTCATTCCGCTGAATGGTCCATCAATAATATTAACTGTGTCACCAACTTGTAATTCTGTTGAAGCATCTACTCTACTCATTCCCATGTTAGCTAAAATTCTATCAATTTCTTGTGGTAATAACGGAGTTGGTTTTGCTCCTTTTCCACTTGAACCGATAAATCCTGTTACACCTGGTGTATTTCTTACGATGTACCAAGCTTCATCAGTCATAATCATTTCAACTAAAACATAACCTGGAAACATTTTTTTTACTTTTTCTTTTTTTACCCCATCTTTAACTTCAACTTCGGTTGTTTCAGGAACAATTACACGGAAAATGTAATCTTGCATTCCCATTGATTCAGTTCTTGCTTCTAATTTTTCTTTAACTTTATTTTCATGTCCTGAATAAGTATTAACTACATACCATTGTTTTTCTTCCATTATAACCACCCCTTAACTACTGATAATATTAGATTTAATAGCATGAATAAAGCACATAATACTAAACAAAATATAATTGTTGATATAGTGTATTTTAATACTTCTTTTCCTTCAGGCCATTTTACTAATTTCATTTCTTTGTTTACTTTTTTAAAATAGCTTTCTTTTGGTCCTTTCTTTTCTTTTTTTACATTTTTCTTTTTAGGCATTTTTTCTTTATTGTTTTTTACTAAATCTTTTTTAGTTTCTTCTTTTTTTGCCATAAATAAACCTCCATTTAAAAAAACACTTTCGTGTTCATTTATAATATAGCACAATCACTTTGAAAAAGCAAGCAATTTAGTACTATTTTTCTTGATTTCCTGCATTATTTTCTTTTTTATCAAACTAATTTGATAGTATACTTGATTATAACTTTTATGTAGTATCTTTGATATGTCATGGTAAGAATATCCTTGAAGTAATAACACTAACGAAGTTAATTCTTTTTCATTTAATTTATCAAGAATTATTTTATTTATTTGTTGAATATCTTCTTCATCACATATTCTTTCTAAATTATCTTTTATTTTTTTATCTGATACTTCATGATTTTTCTCTTCATATTCAGTTAATGATATATATGTTACATGATTATTTATATTTATTTTTTTAATAATTTCCTTTTTAATAGCACGATTTATTAATAGCTTTACGTATGTATTAAATGATGCATCACTTAAATTAGAATAGTTATTTAGTGCATAATAAAATGTATCGATACAATTAGCAAATAAATTACTTTCATCAATGTTTAATTCACTTAAGGTGTTTTTGTATTCTTTTATTATTTTTCCAATTATTTTAAAGTATCTTTCATATAGAATTTTTTCAGCATCCTCATTTTGTTCTCGCAGAAGCATTATAAGTTCTTGATCACTTATACTATTCATGCATACCTAGATGGTATATTAATATGCTTGCTGCTACTGATGCATTTAAACTTTCTACATTTTTATTCATTGGAATACTTATTAAACAATCACTACTTTCTTTTACTAATCTACTTACTCCGGAACCTTCATTACCTATTACAAGTGCTACTTTATTGCTATAGTCTACTTTTCTAAAGTCTGTTCCTTCCATTGATGCAGCATATACAAAGAATCCTTCTTTTTGTAAAGTTTTTATTGTTGCTACAAGATTATTAACCATTATTATTTTAACATAATTAATTGTTCCAACACTAGTTTTAACAACAACATCTGTTACACCAACACTACGGTCTTTAGGAATTATTATTGATTTTATCCCTACTGATGCACATGTTCTTATTATTGCACCGAAGTTATGTGGGTCTTCTAAATGATCAAGGATTAATACTAAATTGCCTTCAATATCTTTCATTGTATAGTAATCATAATCAAAAGCATCTATTACTACCCCTTGGTGATTATATACACACATTTTATTCAATAAATGATTATCAACAAGTTCATATTTAATTTTATTTTCACTACAATATTTACATACTTCTTTTCTTGATGTAAATACCTTTTTTATTTTTTTCTTGTCTAATTCTTTTAAAACATTCATTCCATATACACGCATATGTATTCCTCCTTCATTGATAGTATTTATTATATCACAAGAAACTAACTTTTTGTATATTTATTTTAAGTTGATTTTTATTAAAAAATAATTTATAATATTATTCATTACTTAAAAGGAGAAAATTTGGTACGAGATATTGACAAGCTTATATATTTTATATTAAAATGATGTTGTTAAGAGCTTCGGTATCCCGTGTGGACCGAAGACATTTTTATATATGAAAGAATTTAAAAGTATTAATGAACAAATTTTACTGTTAAAAAGCAGAGGAATGATTTTTAATCGCGAAGCTGAAGCTAGTTGGTTATTACGAGACTTTAATTATTATAATATTATTAACGGATATAAAGATCCTTTTCTTTCGTCTGAAGATACATTCAAAAAAAATACCTCATTCGAAGAGGTTTATTCTCTATATATGTTTGATAAAAAATTAAAAGACATTTTTCTTAAATATATTTTAAAAATTGAAACCATTTTACGCTCTATTATAGCTTACGAATTTTCAAAAATACATAATAATGACAATTATCTAAAAGTATCTTGTTTTGATATATATGAAAATAATAATTTTGTAAATAAAGAGAAAAAACAAAAACGTCTACATGATATTCAATTTCTTATTGCTAAATTAAATAGTGATATATCAACGGGCATAAATAACAAACCTTATATTAAACACTATATGATGAAGTACGGGTTTGTACCCTTATGGGTATTGATAAATGCAATTTCTTTTGGAACATTATGTAATTTTTTAGAATTAATGAAACAACAAGAACGAGTAACCATAGCAAAACATTTTGGAATTTCTGAAAAAGAATTAATTCAGTATGTTAAGCTACTAGTGTATTTTAGAAATATTTGTGCTCATGGTGAACGTTTATATAACACAAAAGTCCCTCACTTTTTATTTATACCTGATAATAGTATTCACAAGGAAATGAATATTGCTAAAAGCGAAACTGGATTATATTTATATGGGAAAAATGATTTATTTGCACTTATTATTGTTCTTGATATACTTTATCTTCCTAAAGGTGATTATGATTTGCAATGTGAAATCCAAGCAGCCATTACTGAATTAAGTAAAAATTTAAATGTAATAACAATATATGATATTTTAAAACTTATGAATTTTCCTTTAGAGTGGTGTCAAAGTAAAAAAAAGCCAGAATATCTTGTTAATTCCTAGGCTTACATTTATATTATATATTAAATAATGTTTATACATGGTGCTGAAAGTAAGGCTTGAACTTACGACCTATGCGTTACGAGGGCATTGCTCTACCAACTGAGCTATTTCAGCAACACTATAATTATAGCAATTTTTTTATAAAATAACAACTTTTATTTTATAATTTTACGTGCTAAAATATATATACGAGGTGAAAACATGTTTAAAAACACTTTAGATAATAAAAGATATCATACTTTAAATTACTTTTTTAAAAAGAAATTTGGTCAAAAAGTTTTTAAAGTTCCTTTAGATATAAATAGTACATGTCCCAATCAATATAATGGTGGATGTATATATTGTTCAAATAAGTCTGTTGCAGGTATTAGTGATAACACTTTAGATATATTAGAACAATTTGAAAAAGGAAGAAAAATTATGGAACAAAAGTGGCCAGATAGTTTATACATTCCATATTTTCAATCTGGTACCAATACTTATAATGATAAAAATCTTGTTAAAGGTTATATAGATAAATTACTTCTTTTGCCTAAAGTTATTGGAATTGATATTGCTACTAGACCTGATTGTTTAAGTGATGAATGGTTAGATTATTTAGATGAATTAAATAAAAAAACTTTTCTAATTGTTGAGCTTGGGCTTCAAAGTAGTAATAATAATACCTTAAAGTTTATAAATCGTGGTCATGATAAAGAAATATTTAAAAAAGCAGTTGAAAAACTACATGAAAGAAATATATTCGTAGTTGCTCATATTATTAATGGACTTCCATATGAAGAAAAAGAAGATATGATAAATACAATAAAATTTGTTAATGATTTAAAAATAGATGGAATTAAAATTCATATGCTTTATATAGCAAAAAATACTCCGCTAGCTAGTTATTATGAAAATAATAAATTTCATATTCTAACTAGAGAGGAGTATATTGATATTGTCTGTGATCAATTAAGATTACTTAATCCTGATGTTGTTGTCATGAGAATTACCGGAGATCCGGAACTAAATGAACTTGTGGCACCAGAATGGCTCATAAAAAAGTTTATGGTTTTAAATGGAATTGACCAAGAAATGGCAAAAAGAAATATATATCAAGGAGATTTACTTTAATCTTCTTTTTTTAATATTTCATAAAATTTATTAACAATTTTAGTTATTACTTCATCTTTATTTTCTTCTCTTGATGATTTTGAAACTCTTATAGAGTCATTATAATTAGTATTTGTATCTTTATTATAAATACTAAAATATACCATATTATCATCACCAGCTAAATTATTAATGTCTGCTCTATTTAATTTACCTGTTATACCAATACCATAATTTGAATTCGTAAATTCGGATATTTTCTTTGACATATCGATTGCAGTTTCCATGCCATATACAGAATAAGTATCTATGGTTTCTTTTGGTACTCCCATTTTAATTTTAAATTCATTTGAATAAGTTACTGCACTAAATTTCAGAATTTCACTTGCTCCGGGGATGTTTGTTATTGCATTAACAAGTCCACCACCAGTGCAAGATTCCATTGTTGAAACATATTTATTTTTTTCTTTTAACATTTTTACTATTTTATCAAGTTTTTCCATATTGTACCTCCTAATCAATATTTATTAATTCATAGTCAGTTGTTCCTAATCCTAACTTTTCTGCTTCTTCAACTGTGTGAATTGCATGTCTATCAAGCATCCTTTCTTTCAAGGAATTTGCTTTGCTATCAGTTAGGTTCATTATTGTATCATAACAACATTTATCTAATGCAACTGGATCTACTGATGCAAAAATACCTATATCTGCAATTTCTGGTTTCTTCGGATTGGGAACACAATCACAGTCAATTGAAATATTATTTGCAACATTAATATATAACATATTTTCTGGCTTGAAATAATCCACTACTGATTTATCTGCTTCAGCCATACTTTCAAGAAAATCATCTTGTTTTGTTTCAAGTTTCAAATATTCTTCGGGAACCATCGTTTTTCCAGCTGAGTGAATCCGAGCTTTTCCATTTCTTGATGATACTCCGATTGACATATTTTTTAAAGCTCCACCAAAGCCAGCCATTACATGTCCTTTAAAATGTGACAATATAAGCATGGAATCATAGTTTTTAATATGACTTCCAACATAATTTATTCCATTTAAATGTTTACCACCATTAATTGGAATAGTTATCTCTTTTTCTTCATCCATAATATCACATGGAGCAATGTCATAAAAGCCATGGTCTTTGATTGCTTGCCAGTGGTCGGATGGATGTTCTCTTTTTCCAGCATATGCAGTACAACATTCAACTATTGTTCCATTTAATTTATTAACCAATCCTTTTATTAAATTTGGATTTAAAAAATTATGTCCTCCAGGTTCACCAGTTGATATTTTCACTGCCACTTTTCCTTTTAATTCTTGATTTAAACTTTTATAAATTTTGATTAAACTTTCGCTTGTTATTTCTTTTATGAAATATACTTTACTTTTCATATAATAATCCTTCCATATGAATATCATAATACAATTTGATAATTATGTCTAGCCATCTTTACAAAAGTTAATACATCATATATAATAATTCAATCAGGGTCTCTATAATTAAGGAGGCATTATGTTAGATTTTTTCAATTTTCTTATTTATGTAATCTGGGAATACTTTGATTATAGAAAAAGATAGTAATTAATCAGTTTGGAAAACTCCAGACTGATTTTTATATATTTATTTTCAACTCATTGTATTTATTCCATTCAACTAAACCATCCTTTTGCAATCTTCCTAAAACGATTCCAGGATGAACATTATTTTTTTTTGAAAAAGCAATAATGTTACTTTTATTTATTATTCTGTTTTCTTTTATAAAATTGTTGTATATTGAATTTGGTATTAATATATTCTTGGCATAATCGTCTGCCTCCTTTTCTATTTCATTTTTTTCTTTATTATCCATATCAATAAAAATTTCTTTTTTACTGTGTTTTAGTAAATGTCCTATCTCATGAAATAAAGTAAACCATAATATGTCGTCTTTTTTACCGCGATCACTTATCATTATTATAGCCTTTTCTGGGGTTATTTTATAAGCTACTCCGTTAATATATGTTTTTGGAAGATGTGGTTCAAACACTAATGCCACACCACATTCTTTTAAAATTTTTTTTATTAAGTTCAGTTGGTTCAAAAATGAGTTGTTTGCATATGTTCTAATTGTTTTTGCATTTTCTTTTAATAGTTCCTTATTAAATTTTGGATATGTTTCTTTATTTGCTTCAATTTCTCCATACCTTAACCAACAATATAATGCGTTTATTGAAAAATTATCATTTTCACTTTTTCGACACGCTAAATTCTTTTTTAATTCTGAATCAAAATTTAATGATGCAACAGAGAAGAATTTTCTTAAGTTTATTACTTTTTCAAACGAATCTTTTGTTTTATCTATATAGTCCCAATTACGTTTTGCCATCTCCGCATATGGTATGTCTTTTAAATATTTCTCTTCTTTTATTATTTGTTCCATGTCTTTTTTTCTCTCTAATGTTTCTCTATAATTACTTTCTAAATTTAACCAAAAGCTTGCACTAATATTAAAAACATATTCAAACTTTAATGCTGTTGATGTTGTTATGGATGCTTTTCCTTGTATTATTTCATTTATTGTTTTTTTATTTATTCCTGTTTGATTTGCTAAATCCAATTGTGTCATAGACCTTGTTTCTAATAATTCTTGAACCGTTTCCCCTGGGGCAATAATATATTCTTCAAAATAATCTTTTTTACTCATAATGTTTTGACACCTCCGTTATTTCTATTTTTTTTATTTCTCTCAAATTCTCTATTATAATATTATTATCAAGTTGTTTAAAAATTAATCTATACTGCGATGTTATATTTATAGCATACTCCCCATATCTATCACCTTGTAACTTGTGTCGCCTATATGGGGGACTTGATGGTACATCAGCTAAAGAGTTAAAAGCTTTTAATTCTTTAATTCTTTTAGGTAATTTTTTTGCAACCTCTACTCCGTACTTTTTTATCAATTCTTTTTGAAAATTTTGACTCTCACATAATTTGCGAAGTTTTTCATTTTTATACGTTAACTCCATATATCCCCCTTTCTTTTTGATTAACGTAATTGGTTAATCATATTATATATCATTTCACATAAAAAATCAACATTAAATTTATGTTTTTGGTAAATCAAATATTGATTATATATTTTTAACTTTCTCAAAATATTGCTTAGGTATATAATACTATATTTTCAATTAAAAATAAAGAAATATTTTTATATTTCATTTATTATCAAAAAATTATCTATTTATTTTAAGATAATTACATATTTTTTCTATTTGATTTTTATTTAAATTTCTTCTTTCGTGCTCATAATTTGATATTTGAGAAATACTCTTGTTTTAGAGATTTGCTAAGTCTTTTTGAGTTATTCCACATTTAGTTCTTAATAATTTAAGTTTATAACCTGTTCTACTATCTATTTATCCCCCATTAAAAAAGTTCCGTATTTGGTACAGAACTTTCATATTTAACAATCGCAATCTTCACAGTTGCATTCTTCGCAATCACAACTTTCGCAATTGCAGTTTTCACAATCACAATCTTCGCAACCGCATTCTTCGCAATTACAGTTTTCGCAATTGCAGTTTTCACAATTGCATTCTTCACAACTGCAAGATTCTAATTTATCTTTTTCTTCCATAATTACCTCATTTCTACTTCTTATTATACTACTAAAAGGAATAATAATCACTAAAAATTATTACTATTTTACTTTTATTGACCTTTTTATTATGTCTTTTACTTCGGTGGCCATATAATATTTTATTTCTCCATCTTCTTCATAAAGGAATACTATAAAATTTTCAACATCACTTGGATCAACTGATAACGTTTTATTTTCATTTGTCAAAAGTGTTTCAAAATGAATATTGAGTAACCATCTATCCTTTATATTTTTGATACTATCTTTTAAATGTTCTAAGATATATTTTTTTAATTCCTGAAGATTTTCTAAATCCAACTCCATTAGTTTCTTGTTTATTACTTTTTTGTTTATCCCTTTTAGTGATGACAAAAGGTCTTCTCTATCTTTAGTCACCAAATAATCATTTACTTCCATATTTTACCTCTTTTCCTATCTATATTGTACCACAAATGATTATCTGGAACTATTATTTTTTTAATTTCTTTGTAAAGTTTTAACTATGATAGATTATTGCTATTATTTTTCCTGTACTCTTTATTCTTTACATGAAAACTATATTTCTAAATTTTTTGTTATTTTTGTTAACTTATATGTTAGTGAGTCAAACATTTTAACATTTACACTATTTAATTTATGTCTATCAAATATTGTTATTATTTTACCATGTTTATTTATTTTATAGATGTTTTCTCTTTTATAAATGTCATTGTTGATATAATCAACATAAAATTTATTATTGTTGTAATCTGTAAATTCAACTATATCAGATTTACAAAGCGTTTTACCATTTATTTTACTTACTAATTCAGCTTTACGATAAAGTAGCACTTTATTTACTTCTCCAAATTTTATATCAGATTGAAAATCATTATTATCAATTTCATAAATTGTAAAGTTTCTTGATTTATTATATTTTATTTCATTTGTTATCATATCTAATGGACTAATGCTTAAACCATAACTTATATCTAAAATAATAAATGGTTCATTATTTACTTCAATCACTAATCCTTGAATCAAGTCATTTGCATCTACTTTTAACTTATCATAAAATGCTATTTTCGTTATGGTTGAAAGTTCATTAGTTGGATATTGTTTTTTTGTTTTATTTATTTTAAAATTTTTCTTTATATCCTTGATTATTCTATCTGCTAATTCTTCTAGGGTTTCTCCATCCTCTATATAATATTCTAAATTATATACTTCTCTTTTATGTGCCATTTTATTTTCCTCCTACTCTATTAAATTCCATACATCATACAAATAATCTTTTATTTTTGTTAATATTTCTTCTTCAGTGTATATCGGCATACAACCAAATATACCTTCTTCATCTTTTTCAAAATTATTTTCAATCAATTCTTCTTCCGTATATATTTTACCTTTGTAATAGTACTTTTTCGTACTACGATAATCCTTCCCGTTGTAGATTCTTTTATAACAATCTTTAAAATTCTTTAAAGATTTATATACTTTATCTAAATTTAATATTAGTTGCATTTTTATTTTATCTTCTGTTTCATATACATATTTATTCATAATAACCTTCCTTTCTAATATTTGGTAGTGCACCCCAATTTGGGATGCACATACCCACTTTATAAAACTTTAGGTAACGAGGTGGTTAGACTTCTTATTTTGAAGTACGTAATCATCTGTTTTATAAAGCACTGGCTTAAGTTTTTACTTAATTTAAACCATTCAGTAGCTTTATGGTACCATTATGGCAAATCTATTTCAAAAATTTTGCCATTTAATCTAATTATTTCATTAGTTGTATTTTTTATTTCTTCACTGATATTTTTTAATTTATCTTTAATTTCATTTCTATCAATATTTAGCTTATATTCTAAGAAGTATGCACTTTTAGAATCTGTCATTCTTATCTTTTTATTTTCTTTACGCAAAAGAGCCTCATAATAATATTTTAACTTTAGGTTGTATTTATTTTCCACTGATGCTTGTTTAACGGTTCTGCCATCTTCTAGTCTTAGTTCGTTTTCTTTTTCGAACAATGTTCTTTTAAGGTAATTAATTCTGTTTGTTAGATCTTCTGTTTCTTTTAGTTTTTCTAACATTTTTTCTGTGTTATCCACAAGAATCGTAATTTTACCACTTAATTCTTCATTTACTTTATTAAATAAATATTCTTGACTACTAAATCTTACTAAATCTAGATTTTCTTCCTCCTCTCTAATTAAATTTCTTAACATTTGCATATTTGTTTTCATAATATTTCCTCCATTCGATAAATCAATTATACTAGAAAAGATGAATGATGTGGTCGTTTTAAAAGCGACATTTTTTGGCGACATCTTTTTGGCATATCTTAGGGAAAAAATTGCAAAAAAAATACTGTTAAAGAACAGTTTTTAAAAAAGTTTCTAGCATTTCATTTACGATATACAAGTCATATATCTTTTTTTCTAAACAAAATTGGATGATTAAATCAAAATCTTGACTTTTGCTTAATGCATATCCAGCACTATTTAAAAGTTCATTTGCTTCATCTAGTGATAATTTTAAAACAAAACATAACCTTATAATAGTCTTTTTGTTTAGAATATAATCGTTGCATCTAATTTTTGAAAATAATTTTCTATCGATGCCAGCTTTTTTGTAAATCATTGAATCCTTTAGCCCACTTTTATCAATATATAAAAACAGAAGACTAGAGAAGTTCGTAGATTTGTGTTGATGTAAGTATTTTGTTATTTCTGTTTTCATATTACCTCCAAAAGATAACAAAATTTTTAAATGTTTTGCACCTTTTTTAATATGAATACTTAATCAACATGTAGTTATCAATTCTAAAACTTTTTTCTGAATTGATATATTTATTATAACACACATACGTTTGATACACAAGTTGTTTTTTTAATAAAAAATGCAATAGTTATTTTAACCTATTACATTTTCTTATTTTTCTAGATATATATGCGGGTAACGATAGTTACTATTTTTGTCTAGTTAAAGTGTTTTGAGTTGTTAAATTATCTAAGAATTCTGAAATTATTTGTTCATTTTGATATATCATATTTATAAAATCTGCAAAATTAATGTTAGCTTCAAAAGTTAACTTTTCGTTATGTATATCTTCAAAAATGATAGTTGTATCAGAAAGTTCTGCACCGTATTTGACATGATAATTTCCATGAGCAATACAATTTCTTATGCTATTTATAATTGATCTTTTTATCAAATGAGCACTATTATTTTTTTCATACATGCATGCATTATTATATTCTGTATCACATTTTATTTTGTCTTGTAATTTAATTTGTTCTTCTTGTCTTAATTTTGATAGTGCTTGGTTGATACTGGATATTGCTTGATTGTTATTGCTTGCAAGTGCTTTATTTTGATTTTCCACTAATTTAGCTATTACTTTTTGTATGTTTGCGTATGCTTTATCAGCTTTTTGTTTTTGTTCAAGACATGTATCTACTGGACTTTTATCTGTTGAATATAGTGTAACATTTAAATAGGATAAATCTAGTTTACTATAGTCTAATCCATTACTTGTTGCTTGTTGATATTCAAAATCATTTTTATATACGTCATCATTAGCATATGAAAATAGTGTTTGAAATAGTGTTATACCTGCATTTGTCAATTCCATTATTCCGCTCATAATTTGTTTGTCTTTTATCGTTTTTGAAACATAATTCATATCGACACTTTGAGCCTTATATATAGTTTCTAGTAGTTCAAGATTTGATACTGATGCCATCGTTTCTTGTAATAAATTCTTAACACCAATTAAGTTTTCAATCATATATGCTATAAGTGTATTTTGATTTTCCAAATCAAATCCCTTGCAGTCGTTTACTAGAGCATCTGCTATTACGTCATAATTAATATTTGTAATTGGTTTTCTTTCGTATGTAAAATCAAAAGTAAATGATGTAGCTTTTCTTAAATCTTCTAGTGCTTCTGAGGTACATATAGCATTATATTTTCTACATTCTTGGTAAAGTCTTATTACATCTTTTTCTGTTAAATCTTTTCCATCTTTTCTTTTAAAATCCATGGTTTTTTTTTTAGCATTTTTACACACATATTTTACTTCTGATTTAGAATTCATTGGATTACCTTTTGTTCTGGCTTTATTTAACATTATTGTTTGATAATGAAAATTCTTAGGTTCTTGTTTTTGTAGATATTTTGTCATTAAACTTATAGTAAAGTTTACTAATTTATCAATACTTACATCAATTGTAGTACCATTATCATCTAAGGTAAAAGTTATTTTGTTTCCACCAGTTTTGATAAGATAATTACCATGAGCTAGTTTATCTCGAAGTGTTGCCACTAAATTTGGAGCAGTATCAAATACATAGTTATCTATTTCATAACCATTACTCACTTTTTTTGCAACTTTATTTACCGCATCTTCTAATTGACTTTCAAATATAAGTGATTTGTATTGATGAAACCCCACTTTTCCAACTAATTCTTCTTTTATTGCAAGCATTATGTTGGTAATAAAACCTAATCTTGCACAATTATAAAATTCTTCATCTAGGATATAGTCAACCTTATCATTATTATGTTGACGTTCTTCCACTAAAAACATTGTGTATGCTTTTGCTCCAGAGTAAAGACTCTTTATCGATTCTATTTTTTGATTATTCATTTAAAAACACCCCTTTGTATTGGGGAATATTTTATCATATTATTGCCGTTTTGTCAAATTTTTCTTACCTTTATTGTATCTTTATCTGTAATTGTACCTGTTATTAACGATGAATTGGAGTTGTGATTTAATGTATTATTGTTTACTTTATTTTCATCATAGTTTGCATAACAATATTTACAGAAATGTTTACAAGTGTTGTATGCACCAATGTCTACCATTTCTACACAATTGCATTTTCCTCCTTTACGAGACTTCCAACTTTTATATTTTTTACCCGTTAAGTAGTAAGCAAGTTCGTGAGATAGGCAATCTTCTTTTATGAAGCCATATTCTGTTAAGTTTCTATCCTCAAAACATGTTTGAACTGTCATATTATAATTTTTAGCAATAGCACTAAAGTTAATTCCAATTTGTTCATAGTCTTTTTCTGTTAATGTTTTATATTGTAAAATATTTTTATTTTTTAAAACATTTTTATATTCATCAAGGAATGATATTATTATTTTATTAACATAGCCATTTAATAGTGATAAGAGTTTTTCAAATGCTTTGATGTGATATTCAATTGGGTCTGCTCTCTTCAGTTAGAAGAGACCGAATTGTGTTGAATCCTTTAAATGCTTTATGAGCAGTATAAAAAAGAGTATTACGGATTTAATGATGATTTCTTTGTTGTATCTGATACTAAACCTATTGCTGATTCTAATATATATCTTAGAAGAACTAAATTAGCTACTCTAGCTGGTTTAAAGGTTATCAGGATCCACGATTTTAGACATTCATGTGCATCACTGCTTATTAATAATGGTGCCAATGTTACATTAGTAGCCAAATATTTAGTACATACAAAAATCGAGGAAACACTAAATACATATTCACATATGTTTAGTATTGCCCTCGACTCTGTTGTTTCTGTTATAGATAGTTTAGAAGATGATAAAACCGATGATTAATTCACATCGACTTTTTAATCTAAATAAACAAATGATTGTGGAACATAATTTATCCCAATATCACAAAGTTTTTTTGGCTTATCATATACTTTAATATTTCCTAATTTATAGGCTATCGCATTTTCTTTATTCTTATAGTATTTAGAATAAAATTCTTTTGTAATACCAGAATATTCTTTTGTTTCCTCCCATAACTTTTCAGGAGAAGCTTCAATTATTTCTTCAACATCTACTTCAGCGACTACTCTCATAATTGGTGATGTAGAATAGATAACCATTTTATCTATGTTTTTTCTTTTAGCTTTTATTTTTCTATATTCATATTTTTTGTTTCCAGAAAGAATTTCATCTACATATTCAGGATTTATTGGCATTAAAATTTTACACATTTTACCTACCTCCTATTATATATTATATTATATCATAATTTTTATGTATTTTCATCTATTAAATAAATTTCTTTTTTCATTTTACACTTTTCAAGTATTTGTAATAACTGTTCTTTGTTGATATGTTGTATAGTTTGAATTGCTCCATTAACTATTCTATTACTTTTAAGAAATTCAAAGTCAACATAATTATCAAAAGAATAATATAGTTTAAATAGTATTACTAACTTATCATTTTTAAAGTTTTCTCTAAGCTCATGTTCATCATATGCAGTTCTTTTTTTCACCAAATTAAACATTTCATCAAAATTGTCAAACTTATTAAATACTGCATCAACAATACCTAATGATGTTATGGACTTTTTTGTTCCTGATGAATAAAACAATAGTATAGATCCTTTTTGTATTTGCTTTATTTTTGAATCACATAAATAGGCTTTTTTTAACGAATTAGAAGCAACATTTTTTCCTTGAAAATCTTCCAAACTTAATTGAAATTGCTTTTCTGATTCTTGAAATAGCAAATGATGATATTTATCACGAATAGGAACAAGGAATATTCTATTATCATCAATTTCAAAAAAAGGATAATAGTTTTCTTTATTTTTCATGTTTTTGACGAGAACATTTTCTAATTCAATCCCACCATCTGATCTTAGAGTTTTTTTCTTAGTATATTTTTTAAAGCCGTAGCTTTCAAGCATATCGATTAAAAATTCTTGCTTATCAAATACTGTAACATATATTTCATCAATATCTTCTTTTATTGCCTTTTCCACAATAATTTTAATAAATGTTTCCCCAATTCTTTTACCCGTATCAGTAACTTTTAAAGTTGATATTTTCAATCTTCTTGCAGGCCTAAATGGTTTTAAAAAATCTTTATAGTCTTCATCTTCATTTTCAACTTTTAGCATTAAAAATGAGGTTAATTTTCCATCAAATTCAGTAACATATGCCTGAGCTTCTTTTAATTGTTTCTTTTTAAACCATTTTTCGAATCCGGCATAATCTACTTTTAACGAATCAAAGAAAGTGTCATTTATATCTAATTCATGTAAATACTTGTAGTTTATAAAAACTGGCTTTCTGACATCTTCTGGTGCCTTTTCTTGGAATTTTTCAAGTGCTTGATCAATAGATAAAACTCGATCACTAAGTCCAATTTTTTGTGATTTTTTAATTAAATCTTTATCATTAGTAATTAAATACTGGGCACAATTTCTATATATTGAAAATAGTAACTCATTATCAATTGCATCATGACTGTTGTTACAACCAACCGTATCATTAAATTCTTTAGTAGCTTTAGGAGCTGATTTTATTTCTCTATACACAGATATTTTTGAAGAAAAAATAGCTTTTTTTTCACTATCAGATATTTTTAAAATTTCTTCTTTTGTTTTTGGATGTATCACAATTTTATACTGATCAGAGTCAAATAGTCTTTTGGTTAAAGTTGCAACTTTATCCTCTGTCACTGCATAGTCTTCCAAATATATAAACATATTAGTGTCTAATAATATTTTTTCCATACCGCAAACCTCCCTAATTAATAGTATCTATTATACCACGTCTAAATATCTATCAAGCATCTCATTTTCTGCTTCTGTTATTAATTTAACAAAATCTGTATAATCCCCTGTTGTATGTGCTTTATCAAGTGCTTCATAATATTTTAATCTATCATCTTTTTTAATAATAACTGGTACATATCCACTTCTCATTAATTCCATATTCATTATTAATCTAGAAGTTCTGCCATTTCCATCAATAAACGGATGTATCTTAACTAATTCTCCATGTAATAATGCTGATCTTACTATTGGATGATATTTATTCCATTCATCATAATTCATTATTAATTTTTCCATTAATTCAGGAACTTTTATATATTGTGGTGGTCTATGTTGTGCTCCACTAATAATTACATCATGATTTCTATATTTTCCGGCATTTTCATCATCAATTCCTTTTAAAACTAATTGATGTAATCCTTTAATATTCCATTCAGATATTTCACTTTTTGTACTAATTAATTCTTCTAAGTATTCAATAGCATTTTCATGGTTTATAGCTTCTAAGTGTTCTCTTACAGACCTACCACCTATAGTGATACCTTCTAGTACTACTTTAGTTTCTTTTAATGTTAATGTATTACCTTCAATACCGTTACTGTTATATGTCCATTCTAGATTAATTGCATTTTGTAATGACTCAGTAGCTTCTTTAGATAATGGTCTTTTATTATTTAATTTAGTAAGCTTTTCATCAACTTCTTTAAAATAATCTTCAGGTAAATCTATTTTGAATTCTATTTCATCTTTTATCCTTTTATCAATTGGCTTATTAGCATCATCTGGAATATTCCACGTTGTGCCTATTTTTTCAGCACCTTCAATTCTTCCATCTTGAATAAGTTGTCTTATTCTTCTTTCACTAATATTCCACTTTTCACTAGCTTCTCTAATTTGCATAGTTATCACCTCTATATATAGATTATATCGTTTCTGGAATAATATGTCAATATATTTTATGCCATTTGCGGAATAATGTTATTTTTTCATTCATACTGACCATTTATATTTTATCCGTATCATTGTTAAAATTTAAAATCCATTGAAGATTTTTGCCACTTTCGGCAGTTTTCTTCAATGAATTATTTTAAAACTCAATTTTTTTGTACCTAAATTGTACCTAAAATCATTTTAGCAATACTGATGCCTCGCAAATCCTTATAAAATGGGCATAAAAAATGAGAGCACGGTTAAATACTCTCTTCAGGCGGTGACTTTAGATAGGTTTCATTGATTTTCAAAATCATCGATTTTCCCTGATTTTAAAAGGTTTTATAGAAAAGCAAAAAATGGCTTTTTGCCACTTTTTGATAACTTTTTCGCCTAAATTTTCGTCTAAATTTTATTGATTATTTCCTTCATTTTCAAAGCTTTTAACTATTAATAATATATCACAAATATTATGATTTGTCATTAGTTTGATTATATCTTTACTTCTTCTTATCATTAGTAGTTTTGTTCTTTACTCTTTCTTATTATTTCAATTTAAGTTTCCTACAACTGAATTATCAATAAAAACTTACTCCTTTTACTTCGTAGTTACTTCCATCTACTAGCATTGTAACAGTGTATCTTTGAGTAGAAACTCCACCAAAGCCATTAGTTCCTCTAACTGTTCCTTGAACATACCATAAGTTATTGTTAGTATTGTCTTTTATTACTCTACAATCATTCTCAAACTTTGCAGAACTTGGGTCTCTCATGTTTTGCTTTACATACATTTGAGCTTCTGTACAAGCTTTACTTTCATCCATTGGTGATATACAATAAGAAATGAAACTGATAAGTAAAATGACAGCTAAGGCTATAAATATAGTTTAACGTGGTTTTTTTTCTTTTCAGCAGTACTCTTTGTTATTTTTGCGTTACTTATACTACCATTATCACTTATAATTGTCGGTTGATTATCTCTATTTGACTTGATTTTAATTTTTCTCCAATTCATATCTAATGATAAAAATATTTCTTCATCCTGATTAGCTTTAAAATCATAACTTGTTGGTTTATATTTACCATATTTAAAAGTTAAAGTTGTATCCTTATTTAAATTAAATTCGAAAGTACCTAACCTTTCTAATTCTACAATTAAAGTATCTCCTTCATAAATTTTTATAGGTAAATCTTTTATCATTTCACTTTCTGTATGACCATGTATTATTACCTTTCCATTACTATTCGTATTTTGAACATTTTGGTTAGGGTCTATTGTATTTTTAAATTTATAACCGCAATGAATACAAGTATCAGATGTATCACTTATTTCTTTATTACATTCAGGACATTTAATTAAAGCCATTATCTCAACCTCTTTCTTTACAAAAATCAATTAGTATTTCCCAATTATTAATGTATTTATTTTCATTATCAAAAAATTCTCTCATATCATTAGCATTTGGATGTGTCTTTATAAACTCTTTATGTCTTTCTTCAGTTTGTTTAAGAACAACTTTACTTGGTATTATATGGTATTGAGGAGTATTAACATCATTCAAGTCAACCATAATTCATTAACCATTTTGTTTTTATCTTATCTTTCCTTTTATAACCTTTAGTAGTTTTAACTTGTATAAAAATAGGAATATGGGTTTCGATATGGTATGCTATAATATCAAAGTCTTTACAATTATTACCAAGAACCGCCCGCTTCAAAACCTCTTCTTTCTAATTCAGCTGATACAAAATATTCTCCAGAGTTTCCTATATTAGTCTTTGTTAATTCTTTTTCATTTGAACTAATCATAATAACACCTCCAAAATAATAGTTATGTTTTACATAACTATTATAGCAGAATTTTGAAATTTAGACAATTAAAAATAGAGTGAAATCGTTTTAAATATGATTAGTTTATTATAATGTCTTAAGTGTTAGTATTTGATTATGTTTTTGTGATTAAAATGTGTGTCTGATGTTACAAATATATTCATATTATCCCTTCTTTAGTTAATATAGTATGCATCCGTTATCAGTTTGTCAATATGATGTTGTAAATTTCATTAATAAATGGACTACGTTTAGTTATATTTTTATTAACTAAGAGATAGACATTGTTTTTAGTTCTGGTTAGTGCAACATAAAATAAACGACGTTCTTCAGCAAATGCTATTTTTTCTTGATACCATTTATTTTTAAATATTTCTTTTAACCAAAAGTCTCCGTAGTTTGATTTAGGAAAATTATTATCTAAACCAATTATAATTACTTCATCACTAGTTAATCCTTTTGATTTATGAATAGTCATGCCATCAATGTCAATATCGTTGTAACCTGCGAATTTTATTTTTGTTTCAACCTCATCAATGAATGTTTTTTCATCAAATAAAGAATCAATTATTTTGTTGGTTCTACCTAGTATTAAAATGTGACTGTTTTTATTACTTTGGTTTATTGCTAGTATTAATTCTTTTAATTTTGATACTTCTTCGCCATCATCAAACATTACAAACTTTATTGGGTTGGGATTTTCTTTATCAGATATTAAAATCTTTTTAATTTGTTCATCATTTTTCATAACAAACTCACTTGAATACTTGATTAATTCTTTACTATTTCGATATGCTTTTCTAATTTTTAAAACTTTGGCAGTTGGGAAATATGATAAAAAGTTATATATGTATTCAATTTTTGAACCCGTGAATGAAAATATTGATTGCCAATCATCACCTACTGCAACTACTTTAGCATGATTTTTATTAGCAACATTTTTTGTTAAGATGTAACGATCTTCAGATATATCTTGATATTCATCAATAATTATATATTTGAAATTTAAATCTGTGTTATTATCAACATTATTTATATATAGGTTAGCATAGTATATCATGTCAGCAAAGTCAAATCCATAGTTTTCACTTCCATATAACTCTTTTTGATAATAGATATAAAATTCATTTATATACTTAAATTGTTTTTTACACATTTCTTTTTCTTCGATTAATGCTGTTTTTTTGATATAGTTATCCACTTCTTCAATATAATTTTTTCTTTTATTTGATGATTTAATTTGGTCAATAATTGAATATAATAAATCACGATATGGATACATTTGAGATGTTTCGTTATTATCAAGTATTTGGTTGTATATTTCTACATCTGTTTTAGGTTTTAAAGTAAATCCCATTTTTGTTAGTTCACTTGCTAGTGTTTTTTCTAAATTCTCATTTTTTTGATAGTCTATTTTAATGAATTTATTATGATGTTTAAAGTGGTATTCTTCTTTTAGTTTTTTTATTTTTTCATACCTATTTAGTTCATCACTTTTGTATGTTGATAAGCCAAAGTATTCAATATATACTGGTTCTCCACCAAGATTAAGGGTAAAATCAGGTTTATAAGTTTTATTATCAGGCATTAATTCTTCATAGACTTTTTCATATACATAATCAATGTTATTTTTATATAAGAAATTTGCAATTATAGCTTCACCTTTTGATTTAACTAATTCATTGTTAATTGTATATATTACCTCGCTATTTATAGATTTATCTATTCTTTCTTGTAACCATTTTGTTAAATCTGGTATTTCTTTTAATTTATCTTTTTTGTAATTTATGAAGTATTCATCAAATGTATTATATTTATCATAGTTTTTTTGAAAGTAATCACCGAATAGCCATATTTTTTTAACAGTGGTTGAATTAAATAACGAAAGTAGCTCTTTAACTGTTTCTTTATTTGGAAATATCTCTTTTTTAAAGTATTTTAAAAATATGTTGTTGCGGGTGTTTTTGTCAACTGCAAAACATTTGTGATTTTTAAATATTTCTCTGATATACATGAAACCTAGAGAATGAAATGTTGTTACTTTAGCGGGTATGTTAAAATCAATTACTATTCTTTTTTCTAGTTCTTCGGTGGCTTTTTTGGTAAAACTTATAGCTAGTATTTCACTAGGATTTACTTTTTTTATATCAACAAGATATTTTATTTTTGATGCCATAGTTGTTGTTTTACCTGTTCCTGCTCCGGCGATAATTAGGGAATATTCTTCATCAGTAAGTATTGCTTTTTGTTGATCTATATCAAGTTTTATATTTGAATCAATGTCTTTATACATATTTTCAAAATAATCATGATACTTGATTAAATCATTATTTATTACTTCTTCATTGTATTTATCTATATCAAAATTATATGGTAATATATTAGAAGCTTCTTCCTTAGTTTTAAGATATAAATACTTAGAAATATATTCTTTATTATTTAACTTTTTTATAAATTCTTCTTTCATATGTTACACCCACTTTAGTATATTATAACATAGGGATATGTTTTTTTGTAGAAAAAAAATCTCAGGTGTACCGAGACTTTAATCTAGTTTATATATCTTTTTAGTTGTTTTTATATCTTCAAAGATTTTACTTTTAATATTTGTTACAATACTTATTTGACCTTCTGTTAAAACACTATCAAAAACAATTTGGTCTTTAAATGGAATAATAGATGTTTGCACTACTATTTGTAATTGTTCATTAGAAATAATTTCATCTATGTTACGTGTTAATACTTTTACCATATATAATCCATCCATTAATAATAATTCTGTGTAATCTTCATCATATTTTGACTTTGCTAATTTATCTATTTCATTAATAGCTACCATACTTTTCCTTCTTAAGCTATAGTTTAGCATATTTTCTTTAAAAAGGTACTATTTTTTGATAAATATTTCAATTATTGTTTACTTTTTATTTTTTAAAATGATAAAATATATAACTAAGGAAGGTGTATTATATAATGTTAAATTTTATTTTAGAAAATTCTTTTTTTTATTATACTGTTATGGTGCTATTACTTATGGCTTTCTTCTCTACATTAATAGTAGATTTAAAAAGTCCAAAAAATGATTTTCAAAATTTTACTAAGTTGGATAAAATAGCTAAAACTAAAATTATTATAATTATTGCTAGTATAATAATACATTTAATTATTATAACAATAAAATGGAAGTTATTAACACAAATAGCAATATTTATTTTAATCCCTGCCTTTCTTATTTGTAAAAACATTTATGATGTTTATACAAATAAAAATGGATTGTCTACTGATGATAAATATTCTAGATTATGGGCGATGTATTTATATTTGATATTTTTTTCTTCAAAGACAGTTACAATTTATTATGAACATTTGGCATTTTTAGGTCATTGTACAAAAGAATGGTTATTAATTTTTTATTTACTCCTAAAGATTATCTTATTTGTTTTCTTTACTTTAAATAGTATAGCAATTCTTTTATCAAATATTAATAAAGTAAAACCATTTAAATTCAAAAATGATGAAATTTTTCATAAAATATGTGATTATGATTGTTTTCTTTATAGAAAATTCAATTCCCAATTGTGCTTTTGTATTGATATTTTAATTTATTTTATACTTAGTACAATTACAATTATTTTTAATTTGCTCATATATTTATTAAAAAAAATATGGATAAGAATAATTAAGAAAATTACTATTAGTATTATAAATTCTTTCATAAGTAATTATAATTTGATTATTAAGAGAATAACCAGTATTTCAATTATTGTTGCATTTTCTATTGTACAAATTATAGTAATTTCAAATTCATCAATTTTCTCTTCTATTACTAAAGAAATTTATAGTTTTATTTCAACAGTAATATTAATTCCTTTTATTTATGATAGTATTAAATAGAATGTACCTTCTATTTTATCTTTTTTCAATAAAATTTTGGTTGTTTTCAAGCGATTTATTATTTTTATCGTTTAATAAAAAACAGTAGAGTTGCTATTCTACTGTTTTCATTTTTAATCTATAACTCCAGTTTCAAGTATTATCTTGTTCATTTTTATATCACCAAAACTATCATAAACCGAAGCCACAATTATTTGATATCCCTGAAAATCTCTTTGCAAAATATTCATCATATCGATTGCTGCATCTTCTTTCATTTCACTTGTTCTTGGTGAATCTATTATAAATGGTAATTTTATTTTAAATTTTTCTTCAATAGTTTTAAGATATGCTAACTTAAATACAAATGCTAATTGTGCTAATATTTTACCACTGTATCCTTTCAATTTTTTCGTTAGCACAATACTATGATCTTTGTTTATATATTGTTTAATCTCTAGTTCAATTGCATATTTATCTATAATATCGTAAAAATAATTTAAATAATTGTTGTTAGTAGATAAATAATTTTTAATTTTATTATTTATTTTCTTTTTTTGATTTGTTAGATTATTTAATACATTCTCTACAATATTTTTATCAAGATTAATATTTTTAATGTTGTCTTCCATATTTTCTAAAACAGTTTTCATATCAAATAATGTGTTTTTTTCTTCAATCTTCTTCATTACTTTATTATATTCTGCTTTATACTTAAATAGTTGATGGTTTAATAGAGACTTTTTGTATTTTAAATACATTTCATTTTCTGGATAATTTAAAATATTTTCTTTTTTTAATTCTATTTTTTCTCCATTATTTCCTTTAACAATTATTTTCATATTTTCAATATATTCTATGAATTGTTTGTTATCTCTAATAATTTCATCTACTTCAGATATTTCTTTTTCCTTTTCTTCTATTTGAAATTTAATTTTATTTTTATTCTTTATTAACAAACTTATTTCTTCATTTGTTTTACTAATAGCCAAGTTATCAACAATTTCGTCTTTAAATTCAGATATTTTCAACAAATTATTATACTTTCTTATTTCTTGACTAATTTTTTCTCTTTCGTAGTATAAATCACCTAAATCTTTTCCAGATAAGCCAGATATATAATTTTCTATATTAAATCTATTGTTTCCTATTATTTTTCCTCTGTTAAGCATTGTCCACCCTTTTTCCTGATCTATATAAAATACAGCTAGAAGATTTTCTAGTATTAACAAGTCTTCTATTCCAAATAGTAATGACTGAAGTTCATATTGTTCTTCTGGCAACAAAAAGTTTTTTTCATTATTTTCGTCCTTTAAAATTATTGTTTCCCCTGTTCTAATTAACAATATTTGTTTCGCTTCAGATGATAACTCAATATTAATTTTATAATTATCAAAATCACCAATTCCTTCTGTTGGGGGGATATTATAACCAAGACCGTATAGTATAAACCTCAAAAGCGTGGTTTTCCCTTTTGAATTTTTTTTGCTAAAAATTAAATTAAAATCATTTTTAAAATTATATTTTTGGCTTTTATTATTGTATGAAATCTCAATACTATTTATTACCATAATTTTCAACTCCTCTCTTTATTTCTTCAATGCTATTTGATCTCAGAATTATTTCTTTAGCAATAATTTTGGCACATGTTTGCAAAACAATATCGTCTTTTCTTTTGTTTGGAAAAATTAAATTAAATATTTCATTTTCCTTATCCATAATAAATTTATATATTGTTATTGATTTTCCCATTTTTAATTTATATTTTGAATATAACGATATTATTTTGTTATAATCCAAAAAAGTTGAACTCTTTATATCAATTATTTTTTCGTATTCATCTATAGCTTCTAGAAAATCAGTTTCTTCAATACCAAGATTTCCATCAAACTTCTTTACGTCATCTAATTGTAGTTTACAAACTACTAATCCCCATACTACACTTTCTTTTGTTATTGTTATTTTAGGACTTTTAACTGTTGCATTATGTAAGAAATCATCTTCCCACATGGTGATTATTCTATTTGCGAAGGAAGTTAAGCTTGGACTAATCTCAGAAATAAACTCTGACATTTTTTTACTTATTGTTTTATGTCGCTGCTCCCAATCATCACCATAAAATGGTATTTTACCTATAATCAGTTTATTTGTATCAATATTATAATTTCCTTTCAATATTTGTTTATCCACTTTTTTCTTTGACGGAGCCTTCAATTCATCATATCTAACAAAACTAACATCGTTAAACTCTGTTGTGCCAGAATTTAATGGATTGTCTTCTAAATTACTTATATACATTAAATCACAGACATCTTTATCTTTAACATTCGATAATGTTCTAAGTGCTTCATTTAATTTTTCGGAATGTCCCTTATTATCTTTTGTTGGATATTCTTTTGATTTTGCTTGTACATATATTTTTCTATTACACAAAAAAATTTCTATATCTTCTTGAGTTCCTTCTACTTTGATTTGATTAAAATCAGAAAAATATTTAAGCATTAAGTATATTGCGGCATTTATTTGAAATTGAAAGCCAAATACCGTTGCACTTGCTTGTGTATTATTCATATCATCTTCCTCCAATAAATAGTTGGTATATATTCTACACTATTTATTGATATTTATCAACTATAATTATGTTGTTGATATAAAAAATGAGAAACTATATTTTTTTTACTGTATTATAAATTACTTTCCTGTTATGCTAAAAAATTTATCAAAGAAATCTAATAATTTATCAATTACTTTGTTTTTCTTTTCTTGTCTATCATTTGTTGGAGCAAACATATTCATTGGAGGAAGTAGTGTAGATACTTCAGTTCCATTAGTTTCCACTCTTCCTTGTTCAAATGATTTTTGAATAAAATTATAAGTTTCCTCTTTATTTAAATTTTCATCATTTATTATTTTATCTAACTGTTCTTTCTTTTTACTATTCATAAATGTTTCAAAATCAACATATACATTTGAATCTTGGACTAAAGAATCAATAAATGCCATAATTAAATCTTTTTTATTTCTTAAATCTGGACTTGCCATTATAGCTTTTTGAATACTTACAAGTATTTCTTTATCTTCCATATTAGAATCATGATACTTTTTAACTAATGCCAAGATGTAATCAATATTTACTTCAATTGACTTAATTAATTCCATTTCAAATACAACGTCTTCTGTAACATCCGTTTTTTCTCTTTTTGCTTTATTTCTGAATTCATTATAAAGTTCTATGTAGATGCTGTGATAATCCTGTTTATCCCTTTCATTGATTAATTCTTCATTTTCGAATTCATCGAATGATGATAGGATGTTAGTAACTTTTAGTATCGCACCATATAGTTTTATAAATTCCTTTTGTTCTTTTTCACTTTGCATTAATTCTCCTGGTGCAAATTTTGAAGTTAACTTTTCAACTAAAGATTTATACCCTTCAAAGGTTTTACCATTTTCATCTTTGTATCCATAGTAGTAATCTTTATATGGTTTTAAAAGTACAATACCATGTGCATTTTCATCACCAAATTTAGCTAGTGCTTCATTAAGTCTATTTTCTAAGTTTCTGAATGAAACTATATTACCATATGTTTTAACACTATTTAAAATTCTATTTGTTCTTGAAAACGCTTGAATTAATCCGTGCCATTTTAAGTTTTTGTCAACCCATAATGTATTTAATGTTTTAGCATCAAATCCTGTTAAAAACATATTGGCTACAATTAATATATCAATTTCCCTATTTTTCATTCTTAAAGAAACATCTTTATAATAGTTTTGGAATTTTTCTGATGATGTATCATAACTTGTTCCAAACATGTTGTTATAATCTTTGATTGCATTTTCAAGAAATGTTCTATCATCAGTACTAAGTGCTTCAGTTGATTCTGAGTTTTCATCAATTACTCCATCTTCTCCATTAACACCATAAGAGTATATTAAAGCAACTTTTAGATTGCTATTTTTAAAATCTAATTGTTTTTTAAATTCTGAGTAATATTCTTTAGCCATTTTTATATTTGATACTGCAAATATAGAATTAAAACCATTAATATTCTTTTTTGATTTAATTTCTACTGTATTTTGTCTTTTAGCTACTTCTTTAACATTATCTAGAGTCGAATAAACATAACTTTCAGATGTCTTTGTTTTTATAGAGAAATGTTCTATTATGTAATTTGTAATTGAACTTATACGCTTTTGATTATCAAATAATTTTTCTTCATCTATGTTATATATTTTTTCATCTTTTACATCATCTGATATATTTGTTCCACCAACATATTCATATCTAAATGGTAATACGTTTTTGTCTGCTATTGCATTTACGATTGTATAAGTATGTAATCTTTTTCCAAAAATTTGATCAGTTGTTTCAGAAATACCTTTTATTGTTCTAGCATTTTCTGGGAATATTGGTGTTCCTGTAAATCCAAACAAATAATATTTTTTAAATTTTTTAATAATTGCTTTGTGCATATCTCCGAATTGAGATCTGTGACATTCATCAAATATAAATACTACATGTTTATCAAATACATCACTATTTTCATTTTTCTTAATAAATTGAGATAACTTTTGTATTGTAGTTATTATTATTTTTGCATTAGGGTCATTTAATTGTTCTTCCAATACTTTAGTTGATGTATTAGAGTTAGCAGCTCCTTCTTTAAATCTATCATATTCTTTCATTGTTTGATAGTCTAAATCTTTTCTATCCACAACAAATAATACTTTATCAATAAAATCTAATTTACTAGCAAGTTGTGATGTTTTAAAAGATGTTAATGTTTTTCCCGAACCAGTTGTATGCCAAATATATCCACCAGATTTAATAGTTCCATAGAATTTATTATTGTATGCTATGGTTATTCTATTTAAAATCCTTTCAGTAGCAACTATTTGGTAAGGTCGCATTACTAATAATTCTTCTTCAGAAGTAAATACACAATACTTAGTTAAAATATTTAATAATGTATGTTTAGTAAAGAAAGTTTTAGCAAAATCTATTAAATCTGTTATCCCATTATTTTTTTGATCTGCCCAATATGAGGTAAATTCAAATGAATTAGATTTCTTTTTCTTTTGATTATTGATATGAAATTCCCTTGTAGTATTTGAATAATACTTAGTTAATGTTCCATTTGAAATAACAAATATTTGGACAAAGTTATATAATCCAGAACCTGCCCAGAATGAATCTCTTTGATATCTTTCTATTTGATTGAAAGCTTCTCTTAAATCTACTCCTCTTTTCTTTAATTCAATATGAACCAAAGGAAGACCATTAACTAAAATAGTTACATCATATCTATTATCATAATTTCCATCATTATTAACATATTGATTTAATACTTGAAGACTATTGTTATGAATATTATTTTTATCTATTAAATAAATATTTTTCTTTTCACCTGAATCAAGAGTTATTTCTTGTTTATAATCTTCTTGAATTAATCTTGTTTTTTCAATTATATAATCATTCTTATTAGCTATTACTTTAGCGAAGAAAGAATCCCATTCTCCATCAGTAAAATGATAATTATTAAGTTTCTCTAATTGTCTTCTTAAGTTAAGAATTAATTCATCTTCAGAGTTAATATTTAATCTTTCATAACCCTGTTCAACTAAAGTTTTAATTAATTCTTTTTCAAGTGCATCTTCGCTTTGATAAGAAGTAACTACTCTATTTAATCCTTTATATTCAGCTAATACAGTAGAATTATCATTTTCACTTATTAAACCTATACTACTCATCTTTACACTCCTTATTTTGTTCTTGATATTCTAAATAACACGCTACATTAACAAGTAATTTTATTTCTTTAAAACTCATATCATACGGTTTTATAACTACCCATTTTTTAGCAAATTCTTTTGAAAAAGCTTCAGCTTGAATTAATCCCCACTCTATATCGCCATATCCATCATCATTTAAATAACAAAATATTTTTTCTAATTGGTAATGCATCATCTGGTGGGCTTTTGGTCTACTATATAAAAGTGTATCACATAAACTATAAATACCATCGCAATCATATTTATCAACCGCATCGCATAAATCAGTGATAATCTTTTTAATTTGATTTCTAAATAGTTCAACATTATTTCTGTTTTCTGCAACAGTCAAATTACATTCTAAATCATCAATTAATTCGTCAATATTGTAATGTTCCAAATATCTTTCATCTAAAATTGTCACAATTTCTTTCAAAATAGATAAGTCATCTTGATTTCGATTTACTTTATGTTTCTTTTTCTCATTTTTAAATTCTTCAACAATTGAATTATATTTATTTATTATTAGTTCCAATTTATAATACTTATTTTTAACATATTGTTTCAAATCTTCAAAATCTAAAAATATATGAGATGTGTCCCTTTTATTGCTATAAATTTGGACACCAATTGGATTTTTATAGTCACAATGAAATTGCAAAGTACTACTTAATAAATATGGTGAATATTGTATTTCATTTTGAATCCTATTTGGTATAGACCAAGATGTTTCAGCAGGATGTGCAAATACTAACGATCTTAAATATTCATAGAACTGATCATCGGCAACATTTTTACTATTCCTGTAATTCTCATATTCTTCGATGTTTTTGAAAATTGCATAATCTTTTGCATATTTATAAAAAATATTTTCTTTATTAGAACAATCAATTTTTAAAGAATTGGACACTTGATAAATCGCATCTTTAATTATACTGACATGTACGAAGAATAAAATAATATCATTTTCATTCTTTGAGTAATCAGAATGACTATTTATATAGTCGATTGATGTATCAAGTCTGTCCATCACCGCACATATAAGATTCCAATTTTCTTTCTGTACTGGATCTTTCCAAAATAAATCATCGCTATTTACAGCATCCCTTAATTTGTTATTTAAATCGTTATCAAGCAATAGTTTCATAATTTAATTCCTCAAAGCTTAACAGTTTATTTCGATAGTATTCATACTGCTTTCTTCTTAATTCTATTTCTGCAGGAAGACCATCAGATATATCGTTAATTAATGTATCAAATCGTTCTAATATATCAACAATTTTCTTTTGTTCTTCTAAAGAATATAATGGAACTTTAGCTGATATAAACTGATTATTATATAATCTTTTAATAGTTCCACCATCAGATATATTCCATGGTGAAGTTTGATAAAAGTAATACAAAAACTTATTTAATATTTTGCTTTCATCATTACTTAGCCACACAATATTTGAATCTTGAAAATAGGCATCTTCGCCATCAAACACTACAGATCTTCCTATTGTTCCAGAGCACGAAACTAATATTTCACCTTTCTTAGGATAAGAAAACCTTTTTTTATAATCATTGAAAATATCATAAGATATATATGCATCAGCTTGCTTACCAAATGTACCGATTTTATAAAATGGAACATCTCCTGAATCTGATGTTTCGTTTTTCATAATTCTTTTACACATACATACCTTACCTATATCTCCTAAAGTTATATACTCTTGGTTAGAATTACCAGTATTTAATAATTTTTCACGCCAAAACTCGTATTGACTCTTTCTCGCTTCTAGCTCAGCTTCTAGCTCAGCTTCTAGCTCGCCAAATTTATCAAGAATTTTAACTATTTCTTCTTGTATCTCTAAAGGTGGAATAGCAATTATAATAGGTCCAAAGTCGCTTGAAGATAAAAAAGGTTGACTTCCTTTAACATAATTTTCAAGATGTAAATTTAATAGAACATGATATAAATATCGTGAATTTAATTCATTTTTATTCTTTGGCTTACATATAGTACCATTATATGTTACATAATGTTTCCCAGCTCCCCACGAGACTTTACCAGCTGAACCAATATGTCCAACAATAGGAGTATCTTCATTGTTAAATGTTGATGTTGAACTCACTATTCCGTAACAACCATATACAGGATAATCTCCGCCATCTTTTGGAATGTTATTACCTTTTCCATAATATAAATCAGCTACTGAATCAATTGATTTAAAATTCATTCCATTAGGACATAACTTTTTAATTAATTCATTTATTTTACTCATGATAATCAACCTCTAACTCTCTGATTATCTCTTCTAGTTCTTCTCTAATTTGTTGTTGTCTAGGCACAATTTCAGCAAGTTTTCTATTTACTTCATTTATATCTATTTTTTTATCTTCAGTATTTGCTCTTAAGTAAGAATTAACTGATATATTGTAATCATTATCTTTGATCTCTTCATAAGTTGCTAAATAAGATTTATTTTCAACTGATTTTCTATCTTTTAATAAACTAATTATATTATTAATATTTTCATCTGATAATTTATTTTTATTAGTATTTCTAACACATTCATTAGAGGCATCTACAAATAAAATGTTATTATCTAATTTGTTTTTCTTTAACACTAAAATACAAGTAGCAATTGATGTTCCGAAAAATAAATCTGAAGGTAATTGGATGATTGTGTCCACAAAGTTATTATCAATCATATACTTTCTAATTTTTTGTTCCGCTCCCCCTCTATAAAGAACACCTGGGAACTCAACTATAGCAGCCGTACCTATAGGTGAAAGCCATGATAACATATGCATAGTAAATGCTAAATCTGCTTTAGATTCTGGAGCCAACACACCTGCTGGAGCAAATCTTTCATCATTTATTAGTATTGGATTAGACTTACCTGCCCATTTTATTGAATAAGGAGGATTTGATACTATTGCATCAAATGGTTCATCATTCCAATGTGATGGATGAATTAATGTATCTCCTCTTTCAATACTAAATTTATTGTAATTAATATTGTGTAAGAACATATTTATTCTAGCTAAATTGTAAGTCGTAAGATTAATTTCTTGGCCGAAAAATCCTTCTCTAACATTTTCTTTTCCAAGAATTTTGGCAAATTTTAAAAGCAATCCACCTGAACCACATGCTGGATCATACACTTTATTAACTGATTTTTTATCCATTATTACTATCTTTGCAAGTAATTCTCCAACCTCTTGCGGAGTAAAGAATTCTCCTCCAGATTTACCTGCATTTGAAGCATACATTGTCATTAAATACTCATATGCATCTCCAAATAAATCTATCTTATTTTCTTCATAATCTCCGAAATTTAGGTCTCCAATTGCATTTAGTAGTTTAACAAGTTTTTCATTTCTCTCATCAACCGTATTACCTAATTTATTGTCGATTGTAAAATCATCAAATAGTCCTTTAACATCATCTTCTGATGCTGTTCCTCTTGCTGATGATTCAATATTATTAAATACATTTGAAATTACAACATTTAGATTTTCATTTTTATCTGCACCTTTTCTTATATTGCAAAATAATTCACTTGGTAAAATGAAAAAACCTTTTTCTTCAAGTATTTGTCTTTTACCCAATAAGGCTTTTTCATCAGAAATATCTCTATATTTAAAATCTTTTATACCTGCTTTTCTTTGATTTTCATTGACATAGTTTTCTATATTTTCTGATATAAATCTATAAAACAATAATCCTAAAACATATTGTTTAAAATCCCATCCGTCTACCGAACCTCTTAGTTCATTTGCTATTTTCCAAATTGTTTTATGTAATTCTTCTCTTTCTATTTTTTTTTTATTATTCATATTACTTACCACCTTTTATTTTATATATACAATAAAGAAGCAAGGCATTCTTAACTGTATCATCAACGTTATTCACATTTAATTCAGATATACTGTCTATTATCTTTTTTACCATCATTATAATCTTTTAAGTTTTTATTGGTAAATGTGATTTTGTCTTTTTCTAATTTAAGTCATTCAACAGTTTATTCATGATAATAACCTCCTAAATTATCTGTTATATAAATCATTATAACATACAATTTAGTAAATAAGCATAAAAATTGTTTAAAATTGCTTTATTAATTTCCTAGCATCATTTTCTAATGATGTATTTTATTCATTAAAAATTAGTGTCAATTTTTTATTCTTGTTCCATCTTTTATTTTAAATTTTATTGCTTTAGAATTTTTGACTTTACTAAATTTAAAGGCTAAAAACATTCTTAGTCTACATTGTTGTTTCAAATATTCATGTTGCTCGTCAATGTTACCTTTTTCTGAAATCCAACTGGATTTTTCTATTATTTCATTTCTCAATTTTTCATTTTTTGCACAATCATTTAATTCATAATAAAAACTATCTTGTATATTCTTTCTATTAAACTCAACATCAAAATCACAATATTGAAGCTTTGGTAAATATCTCTTTTTTATTAAATATATATTTTTAATTTGTGAAAATTTCATAATTTCAATTTTTTTATCATTAACTAAAATGTAATCACTAAAGCCATCATAATTAGTAATATTATTACAATTTAAATAATTAGTTATTAACAAATAATCTTCTATATTATCAGTTTTACTTATTACTTTGCTTATATCATCTTGAGTCGATTTTGAAATACTATCTATTATATTAATAAACTCTTTTTCTTTTGCTGTCTTAAAAACTTCACCAAATTGTTCAGCAATGCTCTCATATCCACCATAATTTTCAAAGAAAATATCTCTTGGAATCAATTGATTAATACCACATACTCTTTTAATTTTAAAATCAATTTTTTCTATTTTATGTAATTTATTTAAATAATCTTCTAATTTATAACTTTTTAATGCTTTTTCTTTTATGATTCTTTCAAAATTTTCCATTTTATCGCTTTCTAATTGATTATTCTTTATATATTCTTTTTCTTTCTTTTCGGCATCACTAATAACTAGATTCAATGATTCGGCAAGATTGCCATAATCAACATTAAGACTTAACTCTTGTTCAAATTTTGTTTTTTCAGTTGACGAAATCATTTCTAATAACTTTTCAAAATAATACTTATCATCTTTTGTAATTTCATCATAATTTATACTATCTTTAAATACGATTCTAAGCTTGTATGCACATAATAATTCTTTTAATATAATTTTATCATTAATATGCCAGCAACTCCAACTACTTAAATATTCATGATTAACAAAATCAAACGCCAAGTTATCATATACATCTTGTATTGAGGTCTTTTTATTACAATTTTTTTTATAATTCATCACTATTTGCCATGTATCAAAAGTATTTATAAAATATTTTTTGCTCCAATTTATAATATTAATAATTTCCTTCTTCTCTTTATCAGAAATATCATTCTTATCAATTAACAACATCAAACATTGAATAATCCCTGTTGCAAATTGCAGATTCAAAATATCTTTTTCATCGAAATCATCACTATAATGTCCACATTGTTCTAATAATATATTTTTAAATAATATAGTTATTTCATCAAACCTTTTTTCTCTAATTAAAACACATATAAACCTTAATAAATTAGACATTAATTCATCATAAAATCTAATATCACTTTTTTTCTTAATAGAAAAGTAGTCATATTTAAAATAATTGTTGGCAAAATTATAAGCTACTTTCTTCGTATCATTATTGCCAATTTTTAATTGTTGATAATATAAAAAAATAATTAATTTACTTATTTGTTGGTATTCATCATAATTATCATTTCTATATGCTAGCAATAAAATTCTGTGTAAAAAGTCTGCATATTTATTATTCTTGTATTTATCTTTATAAACAATCCTTACTGTTTCTTCTAATTGATATATAAAAAGCTTTCTAACTCCATTTAAATCATTTTGATATAAATGGTTAAAATAATTAAATAATCTATTATTATCATCGAATTCATATGGTTCTGTAAAACTATTAGCAAGCTCTAAAAGGTTTTTATTAATAACCTTAATTTCATCTTCTATGTATATGCTATTTTCATCATATAATATACAATTAGAAAAATTTTTAAAATAATTCCCATATCCATTTACGCAATATCCAACAATACTATTATTTTCTACTTTATCTCCTATTTGTTTTGCAAACACAAAAATGGGTTCATTATTCGGAAGATAGTCCTTTGTTTCTTCGTTTGAAATATTATCGATATTTTCGATAATTGAATCAATTTTTTTATAATTATAATTTTTTATTATTCCTCTTTTATTTGTGTATATTGGTGTATAATTTTTTTCACTAAAGCTAACACTTAATGGATCTTTGGATAAAATTCTTTTGTTTTTTAAATAATTATCAAAATTTTCTTTTAATTTTTTTATATTTTTCAAACTTTTTTTGCTTGCTTCTTTCTCAATTTCCAAGCTTCTTTTGTTGATATAGTTATCAAGTTCTTTATTAAAATATTCTTTATCTATATTTAATTTTACTGATATTTTAAAGATATTAATTGTTTTATACATAAATATTAATATAAAAAAATTACTTGCCAACTGAAAGATTATATATAAAATATCACTTTGCAAATAAATAAATTCTGTTGGAGGATTACACGAGTTTTTTATCATTGAGGATATAAATAATATTAAATATATAAATATACAAAACCTCATATTTTTTATAGTTTTTGTTTTACTTAATATAACTCTTTTCTCCAACTCATATTTTTTATTTGATATTACTTCAGCTATAAAGATTACTATTGCTACCATCAAGCCTGTAACACCAATAAAAACATCTTTCCCAATACCTGAATCTAGTATACATGAAATTTTTAAAAGAGTTTTATATATCTTTAAAATCAAGCTAACAATAAAATCTATTATTTTATGAAAATAAATATATTTAAAAATCATACTGATTACCTCCCAAAATATCCATTATATTGTTTTGTTTCTATAACAAAAATACCATATTTAGATATAACTATATGATCTATTTGATGAGTATAATTATCTTTTGTTTTAACCATTACATCATTTATAACTAAATATTCTTTTGATAATTTCTTAAGTTCTTTTTTTACCAAGAATTCTCCGGCCATGCCAATAAACTTTTTGTAATAAACTTCCATTAATATACATAGTATTACCATAATTAATACTTCTGGTTTAATAATCGTTTTTAACATTTCTAATATAAATAACTCCATATACAACCTCGTTTCTTTATGTATATTATTATACAGAAATACACAATGAATTGCAATGAATAATAAAACATATTTTTTACATATTATTTACATTAACATGTAAATATAGTACAAACTATGTAAAATAAATGTTATAATATTGTTAATGAGGAGTGATGAATGTGGAAAAGATTATAGAAATTAATGATATATATGATGTATTAAATAGTGTTAATGCTGTTGTTAAGAATTCTAAAAATCCAAAATCAATGAGTAGTTCAAAGTATAAAAAAGCTCAAGAAATAACTAATAAAGTAAAATATGCTTGGAATAGTTATATGGAAGCTATTGTTCTTGAAAGTATATTAGCTAAAATTAATTTTAAAGATAATTTAAGTTTAAAAGGACAAGCATTATATCAATCATTATTAAATATTTCTAATAAAAAAAATATTTATTTAGATACTTTTAAAAAATTAATTGAAAAACAAAAGCTTGGTTTCTTTGATGAAATGAATGTTGCTTCAACCTACTTTATTAGATACGAAAAAAATGAAGAGCATAATATGGAATATGTTTTACGTGATTCAAAAGGTTCTAAGAACTTACAAAGTATATTAAATTCATTAACTATACAAGGAAATGGTATACTAAATATTTTAGAAGATCTAGTAAATGCAAAACAATTTGCTAAAACAACACCAGAAGAAATTGATGCTAGATTAACTGAAATGTCTAAAAAATCTAATACTCTTGAATATAATCAACTAAGTGCCACTTTTAAAAATGATTTAAACATGAAATTAGATACAACAAAGTTAGATAATATTAAGCAGGATTATTATAAATTAATTAGACAGGCACAAAGTATAGATGATGTTAATAAGTTATTTGAAAAATATCGTAATTATATAAGTCCTGAAACATATTTAATGGTTACTAATTTTACTAGTGAATTAAATAAAGCTAAGTCTAATATAATTGCTAAACAAAATGAAGCTATAAATAATTTTGAAAATGAAAGAAACCAAATTAGTGAAAAAGTATTTGGCACTGAAAAATCAAATAGAATTATTGCTTTATTGTCTATGTTAAGTCATGGATTTGATGCCTCCGGAAAAGAATTAAACGATGAACAAAAAAATTTATTATATGAAGAACTTAATAAAATTAAAAAAGATAACCCTGATGAATTTAAACAAGCTTCTCACTTATTTAGCGTTAATGAAAAAGCTAAATCATCTTCAATATCACACGAGTTTTACGAACAAGCTAAAAATAAATTAGATGATTCTGAGTTATCTTTAAAAGAACAATCTGAAAAATTATATTATTATAATTTATATGTTAAAGGTCAAAATTTAGATGAATTTATACCTATTGATAAATTTTCAATGCTTTATGATAAATACTTAAAAATTGGAAAAGATGATATATTATTATTAAATGAAATTGTTCACTATTATTTAAGTTATCTTGATTATTTAGATAAAATGAAAGAAAGATGTCAAGACCCAAGTTATGCTAATTGGGAAGAATATGTTAATAACATGTTAATGGAAAATGGTTATATAAAAGGTGAAAGTAGATAGTTAAAACTATCTACTTTTTTAAAAATAAAAACGGAGACTTCCGAAGAAATCTCCTAAAAGAATAAAAAGGGGTTGACTAGTGTGATACTAGCACCAATTCGCCTTCTTTAAGTGAATTGGTGATTACTATCTTAATCGAAAAACATCATTTTGTCAAGCTATTTTAGTGAATTTTTTTAAAAATTCTGATATAATGAACTGGGAGGAGATTATGCAGTTTGAAACATTACCAAAAGTTGGTCCAAAAACAATAAATATTTTAAATAAATTAAATATAAATACAATCGAAGACTTATTAACATATTACCCATATCGATATAATGTTATTAAGTTAATAAACATTAATGATGCTGATGAGGCACTAACAACATATGTTAAAGTTAAAATTATAAGTGTTCCAAAAGTAGCATATATAAAAAAAAATTTTAATCGCCTAGACTTTATTGCCCAAAACAATAATATACAATTTAAAGTAGTTATCTTTAATAGAGCATACTTAAAAAAATTATTAACTGTTGATAGAGAGATTATTATAATTGGTAAATATCAAAAACTTAGAAATGTATTCACCGCCAGTGATATAAAATTTAAAATTGATGAAGAGCGAATTGAACCAATATATCACTTAACCGAAGGATTAAAAAATTCTTTTGTTGAATCAATTATGTCATCAGCACTTGATTTAAAACTTACAATCCCTGATTATATACCAAGTTATTTAAATGAAAAATATCATTTTATTACTAAAGATGATGCAATAAAGTTAATTCACAAACCCAAAAGTATCGAAGATATAAAATCGAGTGAATTAAAACTTATCTATGAAGAATTATTTATATACATGTTCAAAATCAATTATTTAAAAAGTGTTAATAAAGTAAATAATGGAATTAAAAAAGATTTTGATATGGACATAGTTCAAGAATTTTTAGCAAGTTTAACATTTGAATTAACAACGGATCAAATTAAAACAATCGAAGAAATATTAAATGATTTAAAAAGTGATAAAAGAATGAATCGTTTAGTTATAGGTGATGTTGGAAGTGGTAAAACTATCGTAGCAATTATAGCAACATTTGCAAACTTTCTAAGTGGTTATTCTACAGCATTCATGGCACCAACAGAAATTCTTGCTAAACAACATTATGAAACTATAAAAGAATATTTTAAGTATTTTGATATTAATATCTGTTTATTAACGGGTTCTTTAACTAAAAAGAAAAAGATAAGCATTTATAAAGAAATTGAAAATGGTAAATATGATGTTGTAATAGGTACTCACGCTTTATTAAATGAAAATTTAAAATTTAATAATTTAGGTTTAGTCATAACAGATGAACAACATAGATTCGGAGTTAATCAAAGAAATACATTACAAAATAAAGGAATGAATAAAGAAGCAGATGTCTTATATTTATCTGCAACACCTATACCAAGAACATATGCTTTAACTATATATGGTGATTTAGATTTATCACAAATTAAAACAAAACCAAACATTAGAAAAGAAATTAAAACGAAGGTGGTTTATGAACAAAACATCAAAGAAGTTTTAATGGCTATGTATGAAGAATTAAAATTAAATCATCAAATTTTTGTGGTATCACCTTTAATTATGCAAAATGATGAACTTGATTTAAATAGTGTTATTAAACTAAAAGAAAAATTAGATATAGCATTTAATAAAAAAGTTAGAATTGAAATACTTCATGGTAAATTAAAACAAAAAGAAAAAGATGAGTTAATGAAAGAATTTCAAAGTGGAAAGATAAAGATACTAATTTCTACTACAGTTATTGAAGTTGGAATAGATGTACCAAATGCAACAATGATGGTTATATTTAATGCTGAAAGATTTGGTTTAGCAACACTTCATCAACTTCGTGGTAGAGTTGGAAGAAGTAATTTACAAAGCTATTGTTATTTAGTTACTAACACGAAGAACAATGAAAGACTCAAAGTTATGGAAGAAAGCAGTGATGGTTTTTATATATCTGAAATGGATTTTAAACAAAGAGGTCAAGGTGATTTATTTGGTATAAAACAAAGCGGTGATATGTCTTTTAAAATAGCTAATTTAAATAGAGATTATAATATACTTATGCAAACTAATAAAGATTCAAATGAATTTTTAACTAGTAATAATTATAAGGAAAATGAACTATATACAAATATTGTCAAAGATATAGCTAATTTAGATTAACATATGGCTAACTTTGCAAAAATATATTGACAAATGTTTAAAAAAATATTACTATTATACTAGCATGATACAAGTCATGCTAATAACCTGATCTCTCTTACGAATCTCAATGTGAAGAGATCAACCAAAACCCCCTGAAGGAGCCGAAAGGCTCCACTTTTTTTGTTTCAAAGGGTTTGAAGACTATTAAGTAATTTTAGGTACACAAATTTATAAAAAGTTAATATTTTTATTAAAAAATTAAGATTATAAAAATTTATTGTTAATTTATTAAAAAAAATTAACATATTTTTAAAATATGTTAAAAAAATAATAAAAATTTAACATATTTATTGCATATGTTAAAAAAATAGTGTAATATTATATATGAGGAGATGATAATATGAAGTTATTACCATTTAATGATTATGATTTAAAGACACCTAGAATTCTTGAAGCGTTAAATGAAGCTTCTAGATCACTAGCAGAATTAAAAGGCTTTGCTAATTCAATTCCTAATCAACATATTTTAATAAATGCTATAACAATTAATGAAGCAAAAGATAGTAGTGCAATTGAAAATATAGTAACAACACATGATAGCATTTATAAAGTACTAACTGAAAGTGGATATAAAGATGAATCTGCTAAAGAGGTTTTAGATTATAGAAGTGCTATTTGGCGTGGCTTTGAAATTATAAAAGAAAAGGAATTTATTTCAACTAATGTTTTAGTAGAACTTCAAGGAATGATTGAACACAATAAAGCAGGTGTAAGGAAAAATCCTGGAACTAAATTAGTTAATAGTAAAACAAGAGAAGTAATTTATACTCCGCCACAAGAAGAAAAAGAAATAAGAGATTTGTTAAAAAATTTAGAATATTATATTAATAAAACTGATGATGAAGTTGATCCTTTGATAAAAATGGCCTTAATTCATTATCAATTTGAATCTATTCATCCATTCTATGATGGAAATGGAAGAACTGGTAGAATACTAAATGTTTTATATTTAGTATTAAATAATCTTTTAGATAGTCCAATTCTTTATTTAAGTAATTATATTAATAAAAATAAAGATGAGTATTATAAATTATTTACTGAGTTTAGAGAAAATAATAACTATGAAGATTGGATTATTTATATTTTAAAAGGAATAGAAGAAACATCTAAAAATACTATTGAATTAATTAAATTAATTCAATGTGAGATGGAATCTTATAAAAAAGAATTTATGACCAAATTACCTAAAATATATTCAGATGAGTTATTAGATTCTTTATTCTTTGAAGTATATACTAGAATTAATTATATTGAAGATAAATGCAGTGTAACAAGACAAACAGCTGCTACATATTTAAATAGTTTAGTTGATGCTGGACTTTTAGAATTTGAAAAGGTTGGTAGAGAAAGTATCTATAAAAATACAAGGCTAATTAACTTGTTAAGTAAATTTTAATGAAATATTAAAGTGAAATCCATAGTGTATATTATAATTTTATTAGCGGAGGTGCTAGAATGTCTGAAAGAGAATTAGATTCAAGTATAAATGATTATATTGAAACAGAAACACCTAAAAACTATGTAAAACAAATAGAATGGGATATGGCTATTGGGCTTCAAGAAGTTGATAACCTAAAACCATCTAAGTATTTAGAAAAATTAATACAAGAAAATATAACTGGTAAAAAAACAATTTATGAAGTAGAGAAAGAATTAAAAGAACATTATGCAAAAAAAGAAAAAAATAATGATGTTAATCATAATGAATTTGAATGTGATTTAGTATCTACTAGAATAGTAGAGTTATTACAAGAAGATAGCTTTGAATTATCTATAGATTATTTAAAATATGTTCATAAATACTTATTTCAAGATGTCTATGAATTTGCAGGAGAATTTAGAAAAGTAGATTTTTCTAAACATGAAAGAATTTTAAATAATGATTCAGTAGCTTATGGTGATTATAAGTTATTAGAGCAATCACTAAATTATGATATAACACTTGAAAAAAATAAAAATTATAAAAAAATTAATATAGTTGACGTAATTAATAATATAACAAATTTTTCTAGTAGGATATGGCAAATACATCCATTTAGAGAAGGTAATACTAGAACTACTGCA